>Ga0209608_1000003_pt1 | contig 261138 bp, 273 predicted proteins | sample AD_UKC130_MetaG_FD_184428 | JGI IMG/M metagenome (GOLD analysis project Ga0209608, IMG submission 184428) | Active sludge microbial communities of municipal wastewater-treating anaerobic digesters from Canada - AD_UKC130_MetaG (SPAdes) (version 2) | ecosystem: Engineered > Bioreactor >...
TGTCAATATTGCCATAGGATAGATTGAGATAAAGTGAAACTGGGAGAGTGTCCGTTCGTTGATAAGTTCCCCCTCCCAGTATCAGTACAGCCCCAAAACAACCTATACACCTAGAAAATGTTACAATAATCGCTGCAAGAATCCCATTCCTTGATAAAGGGAGTATTATGTTCTTGAAGGTTTCAAATTCACTGTATCCAAGTGAACGTGACACAAATTTGAGGCGATTGTCTATTCCAACAAAGGTTGAGTAACACATTTTAACAGCATATGGAAGGGCAACAAAGAACTGAGCACATATAATCCCACTGATAGTGAAGGATAAAATACCACTCACAGGTGTATTACTGAAGAACATAAGGAGTAAGATTCCAATTAGAAGTTCAGGAACAGCAAATGGGAGGTCAAGTATTGCCTTAACAATGGAGATTCCCCCGAATGTATCATCAGAAAGTGTATATGCTATCATGATTGAAGAAGGTATCACAAGTAGTGTTGCTATGGATGATGTGATAATAGAAAGTTTAAGTGAATGGATCATGTCCTCACTTATAAGTGAGGTTAAAATAGAATTGAGGTCTGAGACAGTCCATAGATTAATACAGAGGGTAAAAAACATTAAAACAAAAGCCAGTGCAACGAATCTGCAGGCAAGGGGGAATAGGTTCAGTCTGCTAGTGGACAAAATCTTTCCACCCCCATGAGTGCTGCGATTCCTGCAATGGTAGTTCCATAGAATATCAGCCTTTTATCCGCGCCCATGTCCATGATTTCCTTGAAGGTACCGTTTGCTATCGTAGAACCTGTCACAACGATTATGTCCGATCTCCTGATGACTGTTTTGTTATGTTTTCTCCCATCAAGGATTTCCACGCCATACTTTGTTTTATTGATATTTTCAGGATTTAGATCTGTGCACATGACATTTTCACCGAATGTCTCCTTGAGACCTTTTAGGAAGCTGGTTGAAATCCTATTAAACCGACCTTTTCAGCTTCTATGATCTGGAGATAATTGCAAAGCAACCTGGAACACTTTCTAGGAGTGTCTCCAATGCAATGAATCGTCTTCTCTATAAGTTTTTCATGTTTCATAAGTGCATTGAGGGCTGCGATAAGGGAGGGAAGTTCACCGATTTCAAGAAGTTCTTCTAATGTCCCCTTGAAGTTCATAGGCTTGTCTGTGAAACATTCCCCTGACGCACCATTGGGAAGTGTTGCGCGTAGAAGCACTTCACGACCTTTGACCAATGGATAATCTTTAATTTCATCTGTAGATAGTTTAGCACATTAATGGGGTTGCGTGTAGATAACCCATCAAGAGCCTGTTTACTCTAATTGGTTTTGTGTTTCTGACTTTGAAGCTAGCCCTTTCAAGTTTTTCTTTAAGATCCTTGTAGCCATAATGATACTCCATTATTATCTCCTGGAAAGATTTCAGAATCTTTTTTGGCGTTTTAAGTATAGTGTATTCGCAACCTTCACAATCCATTTTCAATACAGCATCCTTTAAATTGAATCTTTTCACAATCCCTTCTAAGGTTGTTAATTTTACTTGCTTTCCTTGGTGGAAATCCTTTAATTGTGAAGTGGCCAGGCCTTCATAATCTTCCTTTATCCTTATTTTCCCTATGTTCTTGCTGAGGCCCTCGTTGAATGCTATTATTTTCTTGTCTAAGCTATTAACTTTAATGTTTTTTAGGAGCAATGAATATGAGCTTGGATAGGGTTCGAAGGCATATACTCGCTCCGCCCCCTTTAGTATGAAGTATATTGGTGAATCTCCGATATATGAGCCTATATCAACCACAATTTTCCCTTTAACGTTTAATTGTTTGTAGACTCTCATGCCAAAGGTCTCGTTTAACACTTTGAGGGAGTCTAGTAGCACTCTTTTACTTGAATAGAATCTAAGGTTTCGGTTTTTGAATTTGAATTTTATGATGGAACCCCAAATCTTAGCATCCTCTAGCATGTGAGAATACAAGATATGATAATAGTCCCATAGATTTTTTATTTCTACTCTTTCTCCATTGCTAAGCTCCCCTACAAATCTGTTCAAGACGCCAAATCTGAATAGTATGGCCTTTAACCAATTCTTGAAAACCTTTCTAGCATTTAAAAACTCTTCATGATAAAACAAGAGTTTAGAGGAGAATATGGCGCTCATATAATCTGTGAAGGTTACATTTAACATAGTCTGTAGCCTCCCATATGGGAGGTTATTGTATCTGGTTTTTTTGTGGTAACATGGAATGGTTCTAGGGAAGATTTTATCTTTTGTTTGAGATGAGGGAGCCGTCTCCCGGAATAAAATGGAAGCTCTTTGACGTAAATTCAAGTGGAACGGGAGAAGTCTTGTCTCTCGGCGGGGTGGTTCACCTTGATCTTAAAATTTGGATTTTCACCCCCCATTGTTTAATCTCTTTTTAGTTAAGCTTTTTTTGTTTCCTACACACTTTAACCATTTAGTAATGCCTATTTTGGGGGGGGGCACTTTCATCTCAGCAACACTTTTTTTACATGGGGGCTTGTTGCTTTAACCTTTGCATTTTGACTACCGTTATAAAATGGAAACTACACAATATTTTTGAAATCTAGGGTGAATTTTATGTCTGTCATCAAATATGAGAATATTATTGTAATCTATTACAGAAGGTGAGGTTCCAAAAAAAGAATATGGTTGACGTGCTTAGAGAAATATTTGGTGATACTAAATTGGTTAGAGGATTGTCCATGATGAAAAAGGCCATAATTTCTGTAAAAACCTGATTAAAAAAATAAAAGGATATTTTATGATCTAATATAGGGTCTATCTTTTTTTTGATCTTCTTTTTTGTGCTTTTTCTTTTGCTATTTTCATAGCCTCTTTTAGTTTTTTGGTATCTATACTTTTTTTGGAGTGTTTTTGGTAGTTTTGGATGAACTTTTTAATTATTTTTTCCTTGGTTTTTCTTTTTAGGGTTGAAGTGCTGTCGATTATGAAGAAGCATATCTCTCCCAGGTCATGGATGGGGTCTCCATAAAATGTATTTTCAAAGTCGATCCCGTATACTCCTTTTTTTGTGAATATGAAATTTTTCAGGTTGCAATCTCCTTTTAAGATAGTGGTTTCATTGTGTTTTATATTATGGAGCTTTGCTAGCCACTTTGCAAGGTCTTCAACCCAATCTGCACTTTTATGGATTGCTTCTCCTATTGTTTTGCCCTCTATAAATTCTGTTATTAAGATGTTTTTATGGGAGTTGACTACTTTGGGCACGTTTAATCCGTGTTTGTTTAATCTTTTAAGAGTTTTTTCTTCCATGACTCTGGAATCTTTATTCTTGTAGATTTTCACTACGAACTGCTTATTTTTATATTTTATAGCGTAGACGTCATTTCTTTTGCTTTCAAGCTTTTTTAAAACGGGGCGTATCAAAGTGTTCTTTCTCCTTCAAGATTTTTTTGTGTCAATGTTAAGTTTTTAGAGACCACCATATTTTATATATAAATTTTTCTGTTCAGGATTGTTTCGTTAATTTTATTAGATGTTTCACCTTCATTATACACGAAGTGCATTTTATTGCATTTCGACTAGGGAGGTGAAGAAAATTAAAGAAAAAATAATACACTTTCTAATAATATCAGCAATAGTCATCGCACTCAGTGGACATGCCTCAGCATCCGACCTTACAAACATTACAAAAAATATGGCAACAGACGCACAAAACACACTAAACTTACAAGATCCACACAACACATTATTAATAACCACGGCAGGACCCGCGAAATATGAAAATTCAACAACAGAAGACGCTCTACAAACCGTAAAAGACGAAATCCCCTTACAATATTCGAACATACTCCAACTAAACAAACCCAACGATCCAGTGACATTCACATTCATCAAAAAAGAAAACAACAACGCTTATGCAATAAAATACACAATCCTCGAATCAGGATGGGAAAAAACACAAAAAATTAACATAGGACCGCAGATGACAGAAACACAATTCACAACCGCCAGCAAAGAACTAGGATACGACATTTTAGCTATTGCAAGCGCTTGGATAGCAGGAGCGCCATTAGACATGCTAAAGATAGCAGCATGGACTGGGACAATCAACGACGGCCTTATAGCCGCATATGCAGCATGCAAACAATTCATGCAAAATTATCCTCTTGAATCAAATACAAACTCATACCATGTAATAACATCTGTAGGCGGTGACGACGACGTCCCCATGTTCTTCATGGATTCCACACCACTCAAATGGAACGGCAACTACTACAACTTCAGATCAACATATACAAAGGATCCGAACGAAAACATCTACATATGGTGGGACGCAAACTCAAAAACGGGTAAACTGCTTTATTGGACAATAAACGATAATGTAAAATACAATGGTCCTACAGGAACGCTCACAGAACTAAAACATGACCTAGAATTGCTCACACTACTTTCAACAAACCCAGCCTCTCTCTACAAAATCCTGAAACTAGCCACAATCAATGATGAACAATTCTCACACCTATGGGCCACAGGAATAGACAAAGAATATATAAACAGTTTGCCACGACCCCAAGAAACTATGAACACAAACATTCCAGTTTTACCAATAAACAATTACAATAACCTTTACGAAAACGGTAAAAAAGCAGTGGAAGCAGCAAACCAAGCATTCACAGAAGCTGGACTATCACCACTTACCAAGGAAGATCTTCTCATAACATCAGCCGGCTACTCACAAACCCTCGGACTAACCTATGCAGCCATCGATGGTGTGATAGATTCCACAGGGATGCTGTTAAAGAACATTTATTCCCTTAAAAGAGGCGCCCAAACACCACTCTGGTACGTCTTCGTGAAAAAACCGACAATTGCAGACGGACCTTTATATGCAGTTTTCATCGATTCTGAAGGAAAGATAAAACCAGTAGTCTACAATGGTGTAAGCTATAATGTCTTCGATATCAGCGCTAAAAACCTTGAAGGAAACAAGGGGACAGAAGGTTATGCAAAATCTCTCGCAGTCTATGAAACATACACGTATGATATACCAGCATATGCTCAGCAAGATTATTATATAGTTAGCCTTGCAAACCAATGGGCAGTTGGAATGCCATACGACTTCATGTTAGCGGCCATTGGAGGCGGCTGTCCAGGTTCAGGGCTGACACAGGGATATGTAATAGCAGATCTCATAAAATCATGGCTACCATTAACAGGAACACAATATTATGTATACATTGGAGTACCAGCCCATTGTAAAGAACAAGCTATAATGCAAGTTCTCGGACTTTCAGCTTCTCAAGGAACATACTACACCACAGGGGTTAGAAATACACAAGCCTTATCCTCATCACAGGGTATAGCGATAAGATGGGATCCGTCAAAAAATACAGGCAAAGCAATCCTCATAGACTATGACAAGAAAATTCTAACTAGTATACAACCTAATAACAACAATTACTACAGGACAATGTACTGGGCCCTCTGGTACATTACAAGCGCATTCCCAGGAAAAGAGCTTTATAGCCAATTACAGGAAGCATACAGCATCAAAAAGGAAGTTACACTCACAAAAACGGAATATTATCAGCTATTAGCGGCTGGAGACTCTGTTGAATACCTATTAAACTTCCAGGATGTCACGCCACCAGAAATTACGGTAACAGTAAAAGATTCAACAGTTTACATGGACATCAACGAAGAAGGCACCATATATTATTCAACAGACGGTTCAACATGGCAACAATACACAAATCCAATAAAACTTGAAAAAACAGCTACAATATACTATTATGGCGTTGATGCCAGTGGAAACAGAGCAGAAACTCAAGAGATAACAGTACCAGTTAAAACTGAGGAAACTCAACCAACAACTCCAGTCACTCCAACGCCGGGAACGCAGTCAAATGTGATAGTATTGCCTAGAATTTCAAGCATTTCAATGGTAGAGGGGCGGGCAAGTGTAAGTCATTATGCAATGCCGGCTCCTACAACGCCTCAACCAGTCAAGAAGGCTTCACATCCAAGCCCCCATAAACTCGCCACAGGAACTTCATACTTAGCCTTAGCTTTGATTGCAATACTCATAGTAGCAGGGCTAGCTTACATCAAAAGAGGCAGCATCCTCCATGCAATCAACAATGTTAAAAGCACGCCAAAAAGCAAATAATTTTTCCCCTTTTTAATTTTTTTGAAAACTGATTTTTTGAGACAACCCAAATTTTCACCTATAAACTCAATTTAGTCTTCATTTTAAATGAGAATTTACTTAAAAAGTGGGATGGTAATAGAAAACCATTTATAGTATTACATATACAAATAGGGTAAGGTGATATTATGGTAAGTGTTACAAGCAAGTATCAAGTAACGATTCCTAGGGAAGTGCGTGAAGACCTTAAAATCCGAGCAAAAGACAAAGTAGTCTTCATAAAAGACAAAAAAGGGGAATGGAAGCTCATGAAACTTGAACAACTAGCAGAGAAGATAATAGAATCATCAAAAGATATAGAGGAAACAGTAAAAGAATCAAGAGAAGGTTTTAAAAGGGGTATAACAAGGAACCTCAAATCCCTAAAATAGTATAGGTGATCATGGTGAAGATAATCTTAGATACTAATGTTTTTAACGATAAAATATTTTGTAACTGGCTTTTGAACTCAAAAAAACAAAAATATTTGCCATCAATTGCTTACATGGAATTTCTATACCATCAAATGAAAAAAGGGAATACGGAGTCCATGGTAAACACCTTCCTAAAAGAAGCAAATATTAAAATTGTGCCATTCGGAGAAAAAGAAGCAAAAAAAGCCGTTGCAAGCGCCCTCGACAATTGGGATTTCAGCGAAAATGCTAGAGATTATGCCATAGGCGGCACAGCACTCTCATTAAATGCAAAATTAATCACAAACAACAAAAAACATTTTAAATGGATGAATGCTATAACACCCAAGGAATTCCTCAACCAAACAAAATAAAAGTCTCAAAATTTGGTTAACAGACAAACCCATCTCCTCTAATTGTTCCCCCATGATCGTAGGTTCTAAAGTTTGTAAAGAGTAGAGGGGTTAAACACCCAAAAAAACTTCACAATACACCAAACAAAAAAGAGAGAGGAAAGAGAACCCCACTTATATCCAAAGAAAAATAGCTTTCCTAGCGAAAAAAATTCCCCTTTAATATAATTCTTGGCAAACTTCTGAAAAAAAATAAGCTTCCCACGCTAAAATTAAACTTCCTAGCAGAATGTTAATGAGATCCAAACTCCAACATAATGTGCTATGATTATAACCACCAACGCTATAACCACATGCTCCACCACTATCCTCCAAGGATCCCTCTTCTGTTCCCGGGCAATCTGAAAACTGAAAATTCCCAAAAGAAACAAACCCCAAAAGATATTCACCACAACTGCAACTGATAAACTCAACAATAAAAATGGGATGACAAAAGTTAAAGCAAAAACAAACTTAGACAAGAAAGTGGCCAAGGTAGACTCCCATATCTCCCTTGTAGTATGTCTATCTTCTGCTTCTTCAGAAACATGGATACCCAGCGCATCAGAAAGAGCGTCAGCAACCGCTATCGTTAATATACCACCAATAACCACAAACTTCGAATGTGTCCCGGAATTCAAACCCACCATCAAACCCAAGGTTGTGATTACCGCGGAAGTCAAACCAAAACTAAACCCAGTCCTAAATGAATGCCTCATCATAACAAAGAAAACATATCTCACTCCAGGTTTATAAAAATTCAACATTTGACTACAAAAAAATTTCAAGATAAAAAAAATGGATACTAACTATTATTTTATCCAGAGAATTATATAATCAAAATAGGTGCTGGTATGTCCACTGTTAAGATAATTTCATGGAATGTTAATGGTCTGAGGGCTGTTTATCGTAAAGGTTTCCTGGACTGGTTCCTCACAGAAAAACCTGACATATTATGTCTACAGGAGATAAAAGCAAACCACAGACAAATCCCGAGAAAATTAAGGCACGTTGAAGGTTACAGCACATTCTTCACACCAGCCCAGAGAAAAGGCTACAGTGGAGTTGCCATGTACACCAAAATCAAACCCAAAAGCCTGAGAGAAGGATTCGGAATAAAAAAATTCGACATCGAAGGCCGAATCCAAATAGCAGATTTCAATGATTTCCTACTCTACAACATATACTTTCCCAATGGTAAAATGTCCGAAGAACGCCTCAAATACAAACTAGACTTCTATGATGCATTCCTCAAGGATGTGAACCGCGAAAGAGATTCAGGACATAACATAATAGTCTGCGGCGATTTCAACACCGCCCATAAAGAAATAGACCTCGCAAGGCCAAGGGAAAACAGTAACATCTCAGGGTTCTTACCGGTTGAGAGGGCATGGATTGACACTTTCATCGAAAACGGTTACATCGACACATTCAGGGCATTCAACAAGGAACCGGGACAATACACATGGTGGAGTTACAGGACAAGAGCCCGTGAAAGGAATGTTGGATGGAGACTAGATTACTTCTTCGTTAACAAGGAATTTATGGGTAATGTTAAAAAATCATGGATATTATCAGATGTTATGGGATCAGACCACTGCCCCATAGGACTCGAAATCAAAATATAAACTTTACACTCTAGAGAAACATATTTTAAAGTTTACAAAATATTAATTATGTTGGTGTTGTTAGCGGGACTTTGGGGATTCTTCGCTGGTTCAGCCCTTCTAATCGGCGCCATAATCGGATACTTTTTCAGGATGCCCAAGCGTCTTGTTGCTTCTATCATGGCATTCGGGGCTGGTGTGCTCATATCAGCCATAGCATTCGAACTAATGGATGAAGCCTATAAACTTAGAGGCTTTCTACACGTTACCCTCGGCTTTATAAGTGGAGCTGTCATCTTCACTGGAGTGAATGTTTATTTGGCGCGTAAAGGGGGTAAACATCGTAAACGTTCCGGCGACTATATGCTAGAATGTGATAGTCTAGCCATTGCAGTAGGCTCGGTCTTGGATGGTATACCAGAATCCATTGCAATAGGCCTTACTATGATAGAAGGTGGTGTTGTGAGCATGGCCACTGTAATCGCCATATTCTTGTCTAACATACCAGAGGGTCTTTCAAGTTCTGTGGGGATGAAAAAATCGGGTTGGAAGGCTATTTCAATTTTTGGTTTATGGCTTTTCGTAGCATTTTGCACTGCAATGGCATCACTTGCAGGTTACACGCTCTTCAATAATCTACCTAAGGGTTTGATCGCGACTAACATGGCCCTTGCAGCTGGCGCCATCCTAGCCATGCTCGTCGATACGATGATACCAGAAGCTTTCTCAGAGACTCATGAGCTCGCGGGGCTTATAACAGTCCTAGGTTTTATAGTTTCATTCATTTTATCAAAAATTTAACATTAAATGATAAGGGCCTCCCCCCCTTTTAATAGTGCAGTTTAGGGCCTATTAGTTTGTTTGTTACGATGCCGTCTGCTCCTAGTTTTATTAGTTTTTTTGCTGTTTTTGGGTTGTCTATTGTCCATGGGTATATTTTTATTTTATGTTCATGGACTTTTTCTATCATTTTCTGGTTTACGAATTTGTGCTTGGGGAATATTGCATCTGCACGTGCATCTAATGCTAATTTTTCTGGTTTTATGGGTTGGCATGAGAATATTGCTCCGGTTTCTATGTTCTCATTTAGAGTTTTTATTTTTTTGAGGCTGCCATGGTAGAATGATGTTATCAGCACATTTTTTAATCTGTTTTCTCGGAGAGTTTTTCTTCGATTCCGGGAATTTTCATCTCTATTACTAGTTTTGTGTCTTTCAGGGCGTCTATGACTTCTTGTAGTGTTGGTATTTTCTCTCCTTTCCCAGCATCTAAACTTTTAAGTTCTTGGAGTGTCATGTCCTTTATTCTGCCTGTGCCGTTTGTTGTCCTATCCACCCTGGGATCGTGGATTACGACAAGTTTATTGTCTTTGCTGAGCCGAACATCTACTTCGACTCTGTCAGCTCCCATCTCCACAGCCCTTCTAAAAGACCTTAAAGTATTTTCAGGTTCAAAATAAGATGCTCCTCTATGGGCTATAACCTCCATAACATTCCACCCAATAAAATTCTAGACATCCTTTATATTCTAATCCCATATACATGAAGATAAAAAAAATCTTTTAGGTAGGTAACTTTAATTTTACTGCACGATTCTATTTATTGATTACATTCATAAAAGCTTCCCATTTGATTGTCAGCCATTATAAGCTTTTTTAGTTTTAGGAAAGGCTTGGGGAGAAACATGTATAAAAAAAGAAAAATAGATAAAACATGTAGGGTGGTTGGCTTTGACCAAGAAGAGGAAAAGGGAGACTGTGGAAATTTTAAAGTTCAACTTCGAGTATGGTGGTTTCCCCGAGGTTGAACCCGTAAAGATAAAAAAATCTCCCAAAAAGGCAAAAAGAAGAAAAAGAAGTGTGGAGGAAGAACTTTATTGCTTCCTGATGGATTTAGAATGAAATATCCCCGATTATCACACCCTCCAAAAAATCTGTGCAAATCCCTCCATCAAAAAGACCATAATTCATCCTACCAAAAAAAAATATTATTTGAAACTCATGGGAGGAGAAAAGCTTGATAATCTCCTTTAAACTCCCAAATGATATAACTTATGACTCCAATTAATGGATCTACTATATGAGTATACATGTACATTTTTTTTGCGCGTTTATAACCTATTTTAACTTACATTGCTTGTAAGTCCCAGATCACAAAAAAAGAGCAAAGAATATCGAAAATTTGGCTGTCAAAATTAGGATTGGGATAAAACAGAAAGTAAAAGTTTACCTCTCTCTCCTTGTCATCTCCTTCTTCGCCTAAAATTATCAAATATCATTTTTATCCCAGTCACATCTTTTTGGAGGGTTTGACACCTTTGAACTGCTCCTTAGGTAAAAAATAAAAATGTCTTACATTCAGCAGATGCTTTTTGGGCGTGCTATTATTCTTAAACTAAGTGAGATACCCTCATATTAAACTGATTTTGAATATTTAAATACCCTGTTTCTTATAGAAAGATGGGAATGATAAATTTTCCCGGATATAACGAAAATAAACATCCATCAAAACCCTCCCAACCACAAAAACCTACACCATCAAAAAAATAGTGGGAGGATCAACTTAGGCATAATCACAAAAAAAGGGGGACTTTTACAAAAGCCAAAATCAACACACTTCAAGGGGGACATGCAAACCCTTTGCGAAGGATTTTAACTTTATCAAATCAAAATCGCAGAAAGACAAAAAGAAACATGCACCCTCGCCACAATCACATCTATAAAAATCAAGGCAACTAAATCTTTTGCAATCTGAACATCTACAATAAGTTTAAGGCCAATAATAGCAAAAACCATAATAACATGAGGAGACGAAAAATGGGATTAGTTGACTGGTTTATTAAAGCACAAGGGAATGAAGGCTGGGCATGTTCGGGGGGAGCGGCCCATTGCCCTTGGTGAAGTAAAAGACCCTCATTCAGTTGAACCCTCTATTGAGGCGTTAAGGGATGAAGACAATTGGGTCCGCTTGGCAGCAGTCAGAGTCCTTTGGGAGATTAAAAGTCGGAATTTTGGTTTAGATTATGGAAAGTGGGTTGGATTGGTGGGGAAGATAAGGTGAAGTCTGGAAAATGAGTAGGATGACTTAGTTTATCGTTTCCGAAATTATTGCTTTGCTTAGCATTAGCTCATTGTTTTTATTATTGATAAAAAAAGGAGAAGGTGGTTATAATTGTCAGATGATTTAGGCCGGTTTAAGGCCTGGAGGAGGTTGTTTTTCACTCATTTAGGGGTGGAGTCGGTTGTGGAGTTGATGTGTCTTACCTGTCCGTTCTTTTTTGAGGGTGAATGTCGGTATAAGGATTTTCAAGATTATAGGGCGGAGCTCGTGTCCATGGTTTATTTTGATGGTTCTTTTGAGCATATTTATTGGTTAAGGAAGGGATTGGATGGGGAGATGTTTTTGTCTGTTCTTGCGCTTATTCCCAAAAGTATTTCTTTATCTGAACTTCAAAGTTTTTTGAGATTGATAGAACAGCTTGAAAAGTTATTTTCAGTAGATGAGTCTAGAATATCGTTTCATCATTATTTAGTAGGTGTAAGGTTAGATTTTTGGTTTATCTATGGGTTTTAAGATAGCTATTTTTTTCTTATTAGTAGGAAAAAAGCGAAATTATGGCGAATGTATGGGGGCGAGTTGCGATAGTACAGGTTGTCAAGAAGATGGAATGTTTTAAGCCTATTTTTTGCGCTGATTATATAGCGAATTTTGTGAAATTTTTTTTGAACATGTTAAAACCAGTAAATTGATATTCACATGAGATAAATGCGCCATAAACATTGCTGGGGAAAATATTAGGGTATGGAGGCTTATGTGAATGGCATAGCAGTTCGAAGGGATGAAAAAAAGAACAGGACATTTCCTTAACAGTATATGGATCAATCATTGATATCGCAGTCAATGGCAATATTATCAGTTCTCTATAGATGGGAATTGTACTGAAAGCTGTTATCAAGGGAAAGCCTAGAACATGGATTTGATGGGGGGCAAATAGGGTTGCCCTTAGGCGACGAAGGTTGAACTTGTCATTTTTCAAGATATTTTGCGAATTTGTTTATATTTTCTAGATTGTTTTGTAGGTATTCATAGACTTTTTCTATGTCTATTTCTACATATGGACTAGTATGTTCCTGGAACTTGCGGCTGGGGCGAATTTGTCAGCGAAATCCGTTGGTAGGATTCCTATTTTTCCGAGTATTTCTATTACTTCCCCTGTGGGTTTCTGGTTTTCTCCTTTGAGATGATCATTTCACCAATATCAAGGCAGGGATTCCAGGGAAACTTCTAGGTATCTTTCTACAGCCCCTCTTAAAGTAATATCCTTTTTCAAATCATCTAAATTATGGGGACTGGTAATCCCTTAATATCTTCAAGTATTCTCTTAATCTTTCTAATTTTGATGAGATTTCATTTTTTCATGTTAATCCTTCGCGGGCTATCCTCTTGATGGCTATTCTTGCATGCCTATCAAAGTAATTTCTATCCAAATATTCTGACATGACATTTTTCTCGAATCTTATCCTTTCTTTATCATATTTCAAGAGTATTCCATCCCCTTTATAATATTATAATTTAAGGATAGTGGTGCATCATTCATGATAACTAAATCAACTTTATCTGTTTTAAGTATGGATACAAGATCATTCAACAATTTCAATTGAAATTGGAACCTATCATATTTCTTAAGGGATTCATCTAGTAGAACTCCCAGGTCAAAGTCGCCCAATTTCCCTTTATCTCCTCTAGAAGTGGAACCGAAAAGATAAGCTAACCTTACCTTGCCCTTCTATTTCAAAAAAATTTTGCAAGTTTTTCAAGGATTTTAGTTTCCATCGCCTCCCCCCCACACAAATTTCTTGATCAAATCTCGAAGATTAACCAAAAAACTGAAGTAACCTTATACAATTTAGTGAAATATTGAAAATGGCCAAAGAGGTTTATTCCAATAAAAAAGTGAATTAAGCTTGCCCTTGATAGATGGTGTTCCCTCACTTCATCGAAAGAACCTCCCCTTCAAACTCGCCTGTAAGTGGATCGTGAAAGAGTAAAATGTTCTTTCTCCACGGGCGTTCAAGGGACCGTTCCAGCCCCCCACATCATCTCCGCTCTCCTACCGGTTCTCTCAGTCCTTGCAAGCCATACATATATCTACATAATAAAAGGTTGCCCTTCTCAAACCGCTTGCCGTATCCACCCATCTTCTAGGGCAAGTTTAGCCTCCATAACCATTAAACCACCACCTTGACAGACTCTTTCCATCCCCCAGTATAGGAAACCTAATCATTGTTTAAAGGCTAGACACAAAGGAGGGGCCAGCTCACCTCCATAAGGGAATGAATAAGTATATGCTTGAAGAGACAAAAAAAGTATTGTTGATAGAAAAAGGGTGATCCCCTTTGCCCGAGAAGAAGAGAAAAAAGGAGATAGTAGAAGTTGTGAAGTTCATACCATTGGACGGTAGTATCCCTGAAGTGGAGCCAATCAAAATAAAAAAATCCTCCAAGAAGAGGAGAAAAAAGAGAAGTGTAGAAGAAGAACTTTACTGCGTCCAAATGGACATACTCCAATAATCTCTCCCCCCATTACAGGATGATAAGGGTTTCCTTAGAAAATCCTATAAACTTTTTTCGCCTGACAAAACCTCAAGACATGCTCTAACTTGCATAATTTAAGTTTGGACGGCGTGATCAACGAAAAAGTTATTTCTCACAGCAGACCACATGCTAGTATGTCGTATGGGAGGCATGCTCGTTCTAGTTGACTTGATAGAGGGCGTGTTTAGATTTTTTTATTGTTTTTTGTAGGGTGTTGTTTTTTCCACCTAAAATTTGGTGTTATGTTATCGAATGTCTTTTTTTGGAACACTCTGGACTTCTATTCCTTGTATTCCGCATCTTTTGTTCTAGTATTATTGGCCTTTCTGGCCGGGGTCGTCCATCCTTATAAATTCAGAGATCGCCCGACACAAAAAACATGACAAGAAAAAAGATAAAACAAAAAAATTTTGCCCTAAATCAGACTAAAATGGGATTGAAAGAGGAGAGGCTCTTGGAGTCTATATTGGCGGGATCTATGATTTTGAAAGAAGGAGGTAGAGAATTAGCATGATTCCCGTTTTGACTTATAAATGTTCACTAGAAGCTGCTCGGAGATGGTAGCGGCTTATTCATATAATTTGATGTATTTTTTGGGTTGGAAATTTGTTTCCATGGTCCAGACTGTGGCTTTGGCGTCGGTTACTTTGAAAACTTTTAATAGGTCCCATCCTTTTTCTTGTATCCAGGGCTTTAAGAAATTTCTTTCCTCTACTATTTCTTCCTTTAACTCCTGGTCTTCTATTAATTTGGCTTTTCCATTTACTCGCACTTGTGTCTTTCCCTCAGAATCTACAAAGCACATTTCTATATGGGGATTTCTTTGTAATTGTTTGTATAGGTCCTTGAAATTTAAAGTGTGGAATATTATACTATCTTCATTTGCTCGGTATATTTTTATTGCTCTGACTCTTGGAAGGTTTCCATCAACGGTTGCAAGGTAACTGATAGGATTCTCGTTGATAAATTTTATTATTTCATCCTTTTTCATATTAAAGCCTCCTATCAAAAGGAATAGCATTTTCTGTTTAAATAGTTTGCGGCAATAAAATTTTGTCCTTGGAAATTCAAAATATAGAAGAATGGGATAATTAAAGTTGAGACTTATAAACGATTATTAGATTAAAGGGAGAGGGTGGTGAAGTTGTAAAAGAGAATTATCGGTGAGATATAAATTTTTTGGAGATTAGTTTTAGGCACAATCCTTTATTCTTGGAATTGTTGCAGATTTGCACTGGTAAGGAAACGGCCCCCCATATTTTTGCATTAAGGTGCTGTGAACATCCATAGGCATACAATATTCATGATTCGTCTTCCGGTGATAGGGATATGTATTTAAATTTTGAGAAAAATTACTCCCTTCTTTAAGTCTGCAACGGGTTTTTTAAGTCTTTTTACATAATTTATAGCCTTTCTTGATCTTCTCGGGGGATTCTTGTACATGGCTCCTCGAGTATGGACATTTACAAAATACTTTGTCCTTTCAAACTATTTTCATGAATGTCTGATAAATTTTTCAAAAAGCATTTAAATTATAAGAGATAAGATTAAAAACGGGGGACTGGATATGAGGGGTTTAAAGTTTGTGCTTCTATTATTTTTTATGGTCTTCGCATTAAATTCGGCTTCTGCAACTGTAATCAACCAGAACACGACTAAAACATTCGCCAGTATCCAGGATGCAATAGACGATCCCAGCACAGGACCAGGACATTGGATTATAGTCGACCAAGGAACATACAATGAAACCATAGACGTGTACAAGCCCCTAGTACTTAAAGCAAACGGTTCTGTAACCATAAGTAACGCTCCATACTTGAACATAATGTACATAAGGAATAACAACGTGTATGTTGAGGGTTTCAGATTTGTAGGAGAAGAGTGCGACGGCATCCGCATTAGCTGGCGCAAAAATGTGACGATCATTAACAATCAATTCAGTGGCCTCAGGTTTGGTGTTATCATCGAAGGGGGTGGAGGACACAAAATCCTCAATAATACATTTGATAATTGCACACACTGCGGAATCGCCATAATCAACGGCTCATCAAACACCATACAAGGAAATCGCTTTACAAATAGCAGATATTCAGGAATATTCCTCGGCAACTCCACAAACAATATAATAAAGGACAATAGCATCCAAAATTCGCTCTGGGATGGTATAACAGTAGCCTACTCCTACAATAACACAATAAGCAACAATACCATCACAGGTGGGAGAAGAGGGTTAACAATCTTCGGGTCAAAAGCAGACAAAGTCATAGGGAACATTATCACAAATGCAAAAGAGTCCCCAATCTACATAGAATATTCCACAACCATAACTGATTCTCCAATCATCCAAGGATTACACGACCGCTACTTAAACAACGGCGCAGAAAAGTATGCTCTATTGATTAAAGGCGTTGGTATAAATCCAGAGGGTGTTGAAGAAATGACAGTTTTTTTATACAATCTAGGCTACAACATCCAAAAATTGATAGAACCTACAAGAGAGCAAGTATTCCAGGCATTAAATGTTCTTGCACAAATCATTAAACCAGAAGACACTTGCACAATCTACATCAACGCCCATGGAGGAACTGAAACTAATGGCCCCTTATACTCATTCCTAGCCTCCCCATTTAACGATATCTACAATTATGAATTGGAAGAATTGGTCAGGAGCATATGCTGTCATAACAAAATATTAATACTTGATAGTTGTCATAGTGGAGGAGTGGCCATCAAAGACTATAACGACACCACAAGCTTTTTCGACACAAACACTACAATAATAACAGCAACAGGAGTGGAATCAGTCGCATTTGGAGGACACGGGTCAGGATTAGGAAAGAGCATCATAGACGCGTTTTCAGATCCGATGACAGATGCTAACAAAGACGGGAAGATAGACTTGGCAGAACTCTATTATATGTCAGCTATAAAATGCATCCCATTGGAAATCCCAAGACTCTATGAAAACATTACAATAGTGCAGGAATTCAAACCCAGAATCTCAAATCTAACAGTCGAACCCAAAGAAGGAAAAGCACCATTAAATGTTATAATCAATGCTCTCATAGCTAACGATGGTAACCTCCCCGGAGAATATACAGCAACACTCTACATAAATGGAAGGCCAGCAGCAAACCAGACGATCACATTAGATGCCTGGGAGAAAAATACAATAACATTCACTTACACCTTCAACGAACCAGGAATCTATAATGTGACAATAGACAACCTAGCGCCAATGACAGTGACAGTGATAAAACCAGCCAATATAATCATGAAAGAGATTGTTGTAAGTTGGATGAACAGGCCAGCTCCAGTACCAGTAAATGTATCATGCACATTAATAAACAATGGAGACGCAGAAGGAAATTACACAATAACACTCTACATAGATGGAAGACCAGTAGCAAATCAGACAGTCACCCTCAAAGCCTGGGAAAGAAGGACGGTAACATTCAATTACATTCTAAACGAACCCGGAACCCACAACATAACAATAAATGACATGTCACCCACTACAATCACCGTGCTGAAACCAGCCAATATAACAGCAGGCAACCTTTCTGTGACGCCAGCTTCTGGCGTTGCACCATTAAGTGTGACAGTATCCTGCAAGCTAACAAATACTGGTGATGTTGCAGGAGACTACACAGCAGAGCTCAAGATAAATGGTGTGGTTGTTGACAGTCAGCTTGTGACAGTAGGGGCTGGAGAAGCCAAGACAGTAACGTTTATATACAGGTTGGCATCAGCTGGAGCTTACAATGTGGCGATAGATGGTTTGGTGCCGGTGAAGGTGAGTGTGGCTTCGGCTGGTGTTAGTTTAGGCGATCTTGTTTCGGCTGCAGGTACTGTTAGAGGGTATTATGAGCGTTATGGTAGGCTTCCAAGTTTTGTGACGATTGCTGGGCAAAGGTATAGTATGGCTCAATTGCTTTACTTGCTTACAAGGGCAACAGTCAACATAAACTTGGGCAACTTAAAAGCTATTAATCCAAGGGCTGTTGGAGCTCCAACTTCACCAAGTGGAAGTTACAGGCATGGCAGGCTTTACAAATCGGCTTATCTGCAAGTTGCAGCGAACATTCTATCATCCATTGACCGTTATGGTAGGGCGCCAAATTATGCTATGACAAGCCTTGGCAGAATACCATTCCAACGCCTAGTCTACATGTACACTAAGATCATAGCATTCTACGGAACAAACCACAAACTGCCAAACTATGTCACAATCTAAAATCTTTTTTCTACTATTTTTTTATTCATGGGGCACATGTTTATTGGATCATGTTGTGCTTTTTTAATCCAATGACAGATTTTAAGTTTGGGCTTACCAGCTAAAATTTTATCGTTTTTGTTAAGTCTTTCCCGTTTTAGAGTCCCCTTATCTATAATTGGAGTCGAAATAAATTAGTTTCACCTTATATTTACCATCAAAATTTCTGGGAGTTTTCCAGGGATTTTCATATCATCATCTTTCTTTTTCACTGTATAATTAGGATGCAAGTGTTGTATAACAGCTAGTTGCAGAAAGATTATCCTGGGAACATCTTAGTGTTTCACAGGCAAAACAAGATTTGTGCCAATTTCTAATAAGGCATCTTGTTAGTGTCACCCTCTTCTTTATATAGGGGGATTAATTTAATTTTAACATTTTTCAGGGTTTGGGAGAGTTAAAGGTTCGATGTGAATATTTCCACCTTATAAAAGTCCAATTTGTATTTGAGAGGAAATAGGCTATGAGGGTAGGAAACCTTTTTATGTGGGTGGATAATCTATAATTTTTTAATTGGAAGATGACATGGCGATGGTGGAGTCCTCTGTAGCCTTTGCAAGGCGTCTTTCGATTTCCCTTTGCAATGATTATAATTTTCTTTTCCGTTGTCAGGTCCATTTTTCAGGGCGAAATTTTTATTAGTCTAGGATTTAGTATCCATGGACTTATTATAATATTCTTGTATTTTGATCAGAAAGTCGCGATAATCTTTAGTTTAGGTTGTCTTTTGTTTTTGGCTTTTATGGATTCATCCATACTTTCAAACACCCTCCTTTTTAACCTAATTTTCTCATTTGAATTTTATGGATTCAACCAAATACTTGAATATTTTGCAGAAATATAATGTCTTGGTTTCTCATGTAACTGGCCTATCACCCCCTACCAAACTTGCAGATACCCCAACCTCTTGGATAGTCTTCTGCATCCTATGGCTGCCATGGCTACTATCATTATAAATTCAAGGGAAAGTGTAATAGCACTACCCCCCATTCAGAGTATCTTGGAGGACAGCAAAGGAAAATGTTACCCCCCACTTGTAATGACCCTTTCTTGTTATTGGGGCCTATGATGAACATTTCCCCTTATCTAGTTGAGGTGTTTCTACTTGCTGTTGCAATTGCCGTCTCCTATAATCATAATAAACTGTGATGGTCCAATAATATTGTGGATCAGGCGAGGATAAAATCCCATATGAGGGTCCGTGAATGCATGGCACTTTTTCAGGGAATAGTTTCATTTTATCAGAAATTTAACACTAGCTGCAGTTATGAGACCAATCTTAATCATGGATCTAACAGATTTTCAGATCGTTTCAATCTTTCTAATATTACTGATTTTTATTTTTATAATATTTCTAAAAAGTGGGGTATAACACGCCAAAAAGCCCTACTACTAATCATCTATATTATTTTCTTATCTTTAAGTGTAATTGGGAAATGCTAAGAGGGGGAGGCCTTCAAAAATGTAGAAAGGCGTCGCAGCGCATACATAAGAATCCCGCTTATAATTTTACAAACATGAAAAAAAGAAGATTACTTTTGCTTGTTCAAACCATCTTTTTCCTTCTTTGATCGCATCTCTTATAATACGAGTTTGTCCTTCGTTTTAGAGAATCTTTTCTTTTAAATTCTTCAGGGGTGTAGAATAGGATATCCATATCCTGGTAAAGATATTTGAGAATAGATCTCCCTTTAGCCTTTATAGGAAATCTTTAGGAGGATATTCAAGTTTGTGAAAAGATCGGGCTTCTTTTTATTGTATGATCCCAAAGATTATCCTTTCAACTCTATCGGGGAGAGTTTTAACTACTTTGCTTGATAATATTCTTCTCTTTTTTATTAGCATAGTGGAACTACCATAAATTTTATTTTTATTTTTTCCAAGGGCGGGTATATGATTTGGTGCGGGAAGAAATTCTAAGAAGCCTAATACTATTTCATAAATTTGAAATTATTCTCTTTTTTTGAGGGGGGTTACCAGTATTTGTTTATATGTTCTTTGATTTCTGGATGTTTTATTAGGAAGTTATGGATTTCATTATAGATTATTGCTCCTTTTGTTGATAATTCTTCTTCTTTTTCTAGGGCTTGAGCTGCGAGGGGATAATCACCCTTTTTCATATATTCTAGTCCACTCTTCCATGATTTATATGATTCTAAGTATAGACGATCCGCTTTTAAATATGATCCTATCAGTTCTTCGTATGGTCCATCAGCATACTTATATGCTTTTTCTTCGAATGAAATCATCTCTTTTTGCTTTTCTATTATTTTATCTGCGTTGGCAATGGCCTTGTCTAGCTCTCCATTGCTTGCGAGTTTGTCGGTTTATCAATTATTTCATCTTTTTCACCATTAATTTCATAAGATTGTGACAATTTATCCATTTGTAGCATTCTATATTCGCTGTAGGTGAAATAACCGATCATGGGTGTTATAATAACTGTTAATATTATCGATAGGTATTTTCCGTCCAGTTCTTTACACCTCCTAATTTTCAGCTGATTATACCCTATTGTTTCATCCAAATCCAATTATAATTTTTAAGTTTGGATTTAATATTTATGGGTGAAGTGGAGGGTGAATCCTTAACTATTGTAATTGCTTTGAAGTGGATTGCTACTTTTTAGGGCTCCAAAGGTTATCTTCCATTATAGGAGGAGTTACTGTATAGTATTGGCCCGGTTTTTCCATGATATTATCTAAAAATTAGCGCGTGATTTAATTATTATCTTCTCATGGGATAGTGCATTAAATTTATACGCTATAATACTCCAAGAACAGTCTTAATAAGCATATGTTGTGTAAGGAGATCATATAGTATATGGTGGTTCCCTGGATACAGAGTCTATGATCTTTTCCGCTTTTTGTACTTCTTCTTTCGAACCGCTTACAAGCAGCCATACGCCACCTTCTGCGCCTGAAACACCCCCAGCCGCGACCAACTCTGCGTTAGCACCACTTAAAACTTTTATAGCCTCTATCTCCGTGAAGATTTCGCCAACAACGGGTAACATACGGGGCCCCTTAGCCTCTAGCGAATTAAGTTTGGCCGCGATTTTATCAAGGTCTCCTGGGACTCTTTTTTCAAGGCCTACTGGTATTATGAGTTTGGCGCGGCGTCCAACCACGGCTTGGAGGGATGCGACTATGGTCCCCCCTTCTGGGTGTCCTATATAGATAGCGGCTTTTCTTTTTTTAATGTTGAGCGCATTAGCACCTTTAAGTATGACATCACCCTTCCCTATTTCGTTTAAAACATCAAATATGGTCTTGCCAGGCTCCCATTGGCCATCCCTTATAATAATGTCTCCTGGGAAACTTTCACGCATTTTTTCGATTTTTTCATGGTTGAATGAAGGCGGTACAGTTATACCGCGGAAGAATCCATCATGTCTAAAATCATCTTCACCAATAGATTTGAGCAGTTCTTCTGCTATGTAGCCATTAGTTGTACCAGCGATTATTGTAAGGATGCCATGATTTAATACTCGTTTTATGTCAGGGTGTTCGAGAATGCCATGGGCTATGAGTCGTTTACCGGCGCTAGGTGTTATAAAGAATTGTTTCATAAACCATCAACTCCCAATTCTTATGGTTCTGCTTTCTAATTATTTTCATCAAGGAATATAACTATAGCTTATATTAAGAGTTTAATATCATATGGATGCATCCACAGCGGTTATAAATGCGTTTTTGGCAACTGTTTCACATGGCTTATGACGGCTTTCGGCGCCGCAGCAGTTTTTATAATCCTTAATGCTAATAGGAAGTTTCTGGATGCTTCGCTTGGATTCGCTGCTGGTGTGATGATTGCTGCGAGTTTCTGGTCTCTCTTGGCGCCTTCGATAGAATTGTCAGCATCTTATGGTTTTTTAAATTGGTTGCCTGCGACCATTGGATTCTTGGCTGGTGGAACTTTCTTATATTTGATAGATGGTATCATACCACATTTGCATCTTGGCTGTCCGGTAGAGGATGCTGAGGGGGTTAAAGACAAGTTGGGATAAGAATTGGCTGCTTCTTCTTGCTATTGTGATCCATAACATCCCTGAAGGTCTTGCTGTGGGAGTGGCTTTCGGCGCGGTTGCAAGTACTAGGAATATCGCAGCGCCTTTCTCCCTTGCGCTTGGAATTGGTATACAAAACTTGCCTGAGGGCGCGGCTGTTTCCCTGCCATTCTATGGTGGAGGACTTTCAAAGTGGAAGAGTTTCTTTTATGGGCAATTATCAGGGATCATTGAAATTTTTGCAGGGGTACTAGGAGCCTTGATGGTAACAGTCTTCACTGGCATGCTACCATATGCTCTGGGATTTGCAGCAGGTGCAATGATATTCGTAGTCATAGAAGATCTTATCCCAGAATGTCAAAGAGAAGGTAACGTGGATCTTGCAACAATAAGCTTGCTATTAGGCTTCATTTTAATGATGATATTAGATGTGACCCTCAAATAAAGACATTTATCATGCGAAATTTTTATTAATGATCATCGTCAATATAATACCTGGTGTATTATAATGGCTAAGGTAACCCGTGAAATGGTTGAGAAATCTGGGATAAATGTTGATGAACTCGTGGAACTTTTGGTTAAAAATGCTGCTGCGGAACTTACAACGTTTTATTATTATACGATACTCAGAGCAAACTTGATCGGACTTGAAGGTGAAGGCGTGAAGGAGATAGCGGAAGCCGCGAGGATAGAGGACAGAAACCACTTCGAGGCGCTTGTGCCAAGAATATATGAGCTTGGAGGGGAGCTGCCACAGAATATGAAGGATTTCCATGACATATCAGGCTGTCCACCAGCATACCTACCCAAGAAAACCAATGATACAATGGAGATACTAAAAGTTCTTGTAGAGGCAGAAAGGTGTGCAGTACGCCAATACACACACATCTGTAACATAACAGCAGGCAAGGACCATAGAACCTATGATCTCGCACTTTCAATCCTACATGAAGAGATACAACACGAAGCATGGTTCTCAGAATTCCTCGGTGAAGGACCATCAGGACACTTCATGCGCAAAGGGGAAACATCACCATTCGTGAGAAAATTCCTAGAATAAACATTATTTCCCCATTCCTTTTTTTAGGCTTTTTGGAGGCTAATACTTTGATGGAATTCACATTAGAGGATCTTAAAAAGTTTAATGGCAAAAATGGCACCCCAGCATATGTTGCATGTGATGGTAAAGTCTATGATGTATCTGCTAGTTTTCTCTGGAAGGATGGTGAGCACCAGGTAACACACCAAGCCGGAAAAGACCTCTCAGATGAAATATCAAAGGCCCCCCATGGAGTAGAACTCCTAGAAAAATTTCCAATTGTAGGAATCCTTAAAAGGTGAAATTTGGTGTTTTAATGGCAGAATATAGATGCACAGTATGCAATTACGTTTACAGCGAAAAAGAAGAGAAGAAAAGATTCTCAGAACTTCCAGATGATTGGAGATGTCCAGTCTGCAACGCCCCAAAGAGCCTCTTTGTAAAACTCACACCAGAAAAGGGTGTTAAACCGGTCTCAAATACAGTTGCCGATGTTTTCATCGCCCAGATGATAGAATGGGGTGTGAAATACGTTTTCGGGATTCCTGGAACATCAGCCCTTGGCCTAGTAGATGCTCTGAGAAAAAACAAGGACATCCGCTACATACAAGTAAGGCATGAACAGACAGCCGCTTTCATGGCATCAGCCTATGCAAAACTCACAGGACATATCGCAGCATGTCTTACAGTCGCAGGACCCGGCGCAACAAACCTCGCAACAGGCTTATATGATGCCAAACTCGACAGAGCCCCAGTACTTGCAATCACAGGACAAGTGGAAAGAAACAGGATAGGTACAGGTGCAAGCCAAGAAATAGACCAACACGCATTCTTCGAACCATTCTCAGTATTTAACATGACACTCATATCCCCTGACCAAACCACCAACCTTGTTACAAGCGCAATAAAACACGCCCTACTACTCGGTGGCGTAGCCCACATAGATGTTCCAAGAGACATGCAAAGCCTAGAATGCAAAGAAAAAATAAAACCATTCAAAGACAACATCCCGAACAGGAGCATAACAACAGACGAAAAACACCTCAAAAGAGCCGCCGAGATCATCAACACATCCAAAAAACCTGTTATAATCGCAGGTTTCGGAAGCTTAGAAGCCAAAGAACAAGTTGTCAGATTGGCCGAGAAGATAGATGCACCTATTGTAACAACATTCAGGGGAAAAGGCGTGGTTGACGAGAACCATCCATTATACATGGGCAGCCATGGAACCATAGGATCCACAGCCGCCGCAGAACTTGTCAGAGACTCAGATCTTCTAATAGTCATCGGCTCATCCTTTTCCGATCTTACACAGATACCCCAAAAAAGGATGATACAAATTGATATCGACCCCATGATGATAGCCAGAAGATATCCTGTTGAATCAGGTATAATAGGCAGATCAGCAATCGTAATCCCAAAAATACTCAAATTCGTAGACAAAAAAGAAAGAAAAGATTACAGGAAAAAGATGAGCGAACTTAAAAGTCGTTGGTTAAAATTGCTCGAAGCCGAAGCAGATCCTATCAGCACTCCTATAAGACCCCAATATATCATAAGTGTGCTGAATAGAAAACTGGACGATGATGCTATAATAACATTGGATGTTGGTGAAAATGGCTGGTGGTTCGGGCGCAACTTCCAGATGAAGAGCACCCAACGCGTATTATTCTCCGGTTACCTTGGATCCATGGGGTTCGGTTTACCAGCAGCCCTCGTAGCCCAACTAGAATATCCAGAGAGACAAGTTGCATGCATAACAGGCGATGGCGGCTTCTCAATGGTAATGGGCGACTTCCTAACAGCCATAAAATATGATCTGCCAATAAAAGTGTTCCTTTTTAACAATAAAAATTTGGCCATGATAATGCAGGAACAAAAGGTTGAAAATTATCCCATATGGCAGACAGAACTCCAAGACTGCGATTTCGCGGGCTTCGCAGAAAACTGTGGAGGTATCGGGATCAAAGCAGATGATCCAAGAGAACTTGAAAAAGTTGTTGATGAAGCCCTTAAATTTGATAAGCCAGTACTAGTTGATATCGACACAGATCCAAGACGCTTCATAGCTACTGATTAAACCAATACCTTCGTCTTCATCAAATTTTATCAAGGATGCTTTAACTAAATCTGCAGGAAGTCCCCCACACAATACATAAACGTGAAATAAGAGCCGAAAAACATTTAATAAAAATAATAGTAACTAGCGAAAGATGAGGCCGGATAGAACAGCCCTTCATCGCCTGCTGAGATGGAAACTCTACTGATAAAAAAATATCACCAAACCCCATCATTAAAGCAAGAAGCCCTTTATGATAGCAAGAAGAGGATAATTCACTCCACTATATTTTAGACCCCTAGAAGCTTCCTATTGGTCGATTATGTGGACTGCTGAGGCCTTGAATTCTATCCATACCATAGAGTTTAAGTTTATGTTCATGTCATGGAACGATTTTCTTGTCATGTGCACTGTGAAAATTTCTTCTCCCGCTTTTACTTGGAGTTGGAATAATGATCCTATCTTCTCTATTTTGATTATTTTGCCTTTAAGTTTGTTGAGCGCGCTTGAATTTCCACGAACCCAAGATACTGTTATGTCTTCTGGTCTTATGGTGGCGATAACTTCACCCTCTGCCTCTTCTGAAGAATAAAGGTTTATACCATTAGCTTTTATGAATGTGAGTCCATCATCTTCTAGGCGAGCTTCACCTTTTATTATGTTCTCCACGCCTAAGAATTTGGCCACGAAACTATTTGCTGGTCTTTGGAATACTTCATCTACTTTTCCCATTTGTATTATGGTCTTGTTGAGTATAGCGATCTTCTCTGCTAAAAGTTGTCCTTGGATTAGGTCATGTGTGGTGAATATGATTGTAACCTGGCCTTTTATTTTGTTTATTATATTTTCTATCTGCCTTTTTGAGATTGGATCGAGGTTTGATGTTGGTTCATCGAGGAGTAGAAGATCCGGCTGGTTTATAAGGGCGCGTGCGAATGCAAGCCTCTGTTTTTCACCCCCTGAGAGTTTCCTGGCGTCCATTTCCCCATATCCTTGCAAGCCTACAATTTCTAGGATTTCCCCTATTTTCTTGTTTGATGGTTTGAGGCCCCTTATCCTGGGCCCGTATAGTATGTTATCATTGACTGTGCCTTTTAGTAGTGGTGTTTCCTGGAATACCATCCCTATTCTCCGCCTTATCTCTACTTTTTTTGCTTTTAAGGCATCTCTACCATTAAATATTATCCTACCGGTGGTGGGTTCCTCAAGGAGGTCTATGATCCTTAGTAGTGTTGTTTTACCCGCCCCAGTGGGTCCTATAATCCCAATCGTTTCTCCCCTATCAACTTTAAGATTCACATCCTCTAAGATTACTTTTTTGCCATAAACTTTCGAAATCTCTTGTAATTGCAGCATCATCTTTTCTCTTCTTTTAAGTTGTAGAGATGGAGTTGCGTGGCTATATTCTCCTCTTTATATTGAGGAGGGGGATTGTTATGAATAATAGTATTGGCCATATCTCGAGTCGGCCCACCCAAAAATCGAGCATGAACACTAACTTGGTGATAGCTGGGGAAGCTGGGGTCATAAGCCCACAACTGAGGCCCACATTGCTCTGGGCAGATGCAACTTCAAACATGACTTGTCCAATATTATGATAATAGAATAGGACTATCATGACACTTATTACGTATATTAGAATGTAGGCGAAGATGAATAATCCTGTCATCTCAAATATTTCTTTGCTAATGTTCATGTCAAATATGTGATGGATTTTTCGGGGTATCTTGGCCTTTGGGAATAAAAATGATTTGATCCCCCAGCTTATCCCATTCAGCATTATCCCAAATCTGATCCATTTTATACCGCCTCCAGTGGAACATGAGCCCGCACCTATAATCATGAGTATGGTGAGTATAAACATTCCAAGACCCGCCCACTTGCTTATACCAGGCCCGGAAACTGTTTGGAATCCTGTGGTTGATAATGCGGAGACTACTTGGAAAATGGAATATCTTAGAGAGGATAGGATATCATAATAATGCATATTGTAAAGGAACATTGTGATAATAAGCGTCCCGAGTATGAGTAGAGGCCAGGATACTTTAGTTTCAATATCCTTGAAATATTCTTTCCATTTTCCCTTCAATATTGCATAATGGACTGCAAAATTCGTAGCCCCCATAATCATCACTATCATTGCAACTATCTCTATCCATATACTATGATAATAGGCTATGCTACTATTATGCATGGCGAAGCCCCCTGTTGAAAGCGCGCTAAAAGCGTGGAACATGGAATCGAAGAGGGGCATGCCAGCCACTAAATATAAGATTATGGAGATTAGAGTGTAAATAAGGTAGATGTATAGGATTATCCTAACAGTACTCCTTATCGTCGGGAGTACTCTCTCCTCTCTACCCTCTGATATGTACAATCGCATTATATTGCGAGAAGGTGAAAGGATGACAAGAGCCAAAACTATGATACCTATACCGCCAAGCCATTGTGTAAACCCTCGCCAAAAATGGATACTATATGGTACAATGTCCAAATTCGGGAACATTGAAAATCCTGTGGTCGTGAAACCAGACATGGCCTCAAAATATGCGTCAAAGTAACTGAGATAACCTGAAAGATAATATGGGAGCGCTCCCAGCGCACATACGAGAAGCCAGAGACTACTCGAAAATATCATAGCACCCCTCAAAGAAAGTTCTCCCCTACTCTTAAAGAATCTATAAAATATGGCGCCGATCAAAATGCTTATAAGAGAGGAATAAAGGAATGAGGAGACAAGTTTTACTTCACCATATATTAGGGCCACCACTATAGGTAAGAGCATTAATAGGCCTAGGAGGATGCAAATATAACCAGTATAATGGAGCATTGAATGTAATTCTCCCCTCCTTAATCGAAGAGCATAGTATTTCATCTGCCATCCCCTTTTCTCCATTATCTTCCATGATCATTTATAAAGTTTATGGGCTGCCTCCAAATTATGTCTCAACCTATGCTCTGAGATGTCCTACTATCTTTCCTGGAAATAATTGAGTAGCGTGTTTACCATGAGCGAAATTAGGAGTAGTATTATCCCAAGGGCTATTGAAAGTTCAAGGTTTCCTTTAGAAGTTTCAAGGGACATTGCACTTGTTATAACCCTTGTGTAGCCTCTTATGTTCCCACCGATCATTATAGCTATACCAACCTCTGATATTGCCCTGCCAAAACCAAGGATTATAGCGGCTACTATAGCGTATCTGGCTTCACTTATTAAGGTGACTAGTGTCTGGTATTCTGTAGCTCCTAGCGATCGTGCAAGATCCACGATTTCGCTGCCAACTCCTTTAAGCGCTGTTATAGTGAAACCTGTTATCAATGGCGAAATCAGGATTGCCTGTGCAAGTATCATGCCCCCTGGGGTGAATAGAAGATTTAGGGAGCCTAGGGGTCCGGATTTTGAGATGAGCATGAATACAAGTAATCCTACTAGTACTGTGGGTATACTGTATAGTGTTTGGATTAGGTTTATGATGGCTCTTTTGCCCTTGAATTCTTTAAAGTGTATTATTGCCCCTGTGGGTACTGCGATGAGTGATGCGAATAGTGTTGATGATAATGAGATCATCAGTGTGCGTGATGTTATATCAATGACTTCTGGGTTTAGTGTTATTATGAGTTCTAATGCTTCTAGGATGCCTTGTAGTATTTCGTTCAAATTCGCATCACCCACTGGGAAGATTTTTAGGAGAGTGGTGTGAATAGTGGTTTCCCATATTTGTCTTCGCCGTATTGGCTTATGATTTTTTGTCCTTCTTTGCTTAGTAGGAAGTTTATGAATTTCATGGCGGCGTCATAGTTTGTTCCTTTTATCTTTTCTGGGTTTATGGGTATTGCACTGTAAACGTTAAGAAGGTCGCTGTCATTGCTAATATAGACTGTGAGGTTTAGTTGGTTTTTGTATGCTAGGTAGGTTCCGGAGTCTGTGATTGTGTAGGCTTGTTTTTCATCGGCTACTCTGAGAGTGTCGGCCATTCCACTGCCGGTTTCAATATACCATGGACTCTCTTTTATTTTGTTGTAATCTATGCCGGTTTTGTTCCAGATTTTTATTTCTCTTGTGTGTGTTCCTGAATTATCGCCCCTTGATACAAATTTTACTTGAGGATTCTTTTGCGCTTCTGTGAGTATTTTTTGGAATGCTTCTTGCGCGGTTTTTGTTTCGTTGATTTTTGCCGGGTCGTCTTTTGGGCCGACTATGTAGAAGTAGTTGTAGGCGAATGGGTATCTTTTCGTCCCGTAGCCTTCATTTATGAATTCCTCTTCTCTTTTTTTGTCATGGACTATTATTAGGTCCGCGTCTCCTTTTTTTCCACGTTCTATGGCTATTCCGGTTCCTCCTGATACTATTTGAACGTCTATGTTGGGATACTCTTTTTCGAATTTGGCTTCGAGTTCTTCGAGCAATCCTGTGTCTTCGAGGCTTGTTGTTGTGGATATTCTAAGGATTTCTTTTTTAGGGTTGCTTAGCTGGTATATTCCTACTATTGTTACTAGGATGATTATTATGGTGGCTATTAGGGTTTTGTTCAATTTTATCACCTTGATGTAATCTATCGACATGCATATAAATACATGTCGATTTGGGTGTCAAAAAGAAAAATTTCAACCTAAAAAAAATCATAGTATGGGATTCAACCTCTCCTAGCCATTCCATGGAAGTACGCCGCCATCTCCTTTTCCCCTTGCCTTGTAAGAATAGCACCCATAAGATACCATGCCCTCGCATCCCCAGGATTCTTCTCAAGCACATCATGGAGCTTCAACTTCGCCTCAGCAAACTTACCACTTCTATAAAGAGAATAAACCTCAGAATACACACCCTCAACCTCCAAATCAATATCCTCACCCACCCCAATCTCAACATCCATCAAAAAGCCTCCACTAGTCACACTATCCAAATATGCAAGTAAACTCCTAGTAGCCTCCTTATGCAATGGTTTATTATCATTACCACACTTAGGAGAATATATACAAGAAGGACAACCATCAACACAGCCACAAGAATCCACAAGCTCAAAAGTCGAAGCGATAACATCCTCAAATAATGCAAAAGCCTTCTCAGCCAATCCTATACCACCCTCAAAAGCATCATAAATGAATATTGTAGCCGCACCAGTATCAGTATGATGAGAAGTTGACAAACCACCAATATCCATACGATCACAAAGCACATGTAAAGGGAACAATGAAATAATAGCATGTTCACAACCATGCAAACCACCCTCAAAAGCCTCATCACCAAACTCATCCCTAATCTTCCCCTCAAGTTCCTCTGAGATGGTGAACCAGAGAGCGGTTGACCTAAACTTTAAAGGCGGCAAAACCAACGGAAAAGTTCCAAGAACTTTACTATAAGCCATCACACGATAAAGATAATAATCCTCTGTAACTTCAACCTCCCCAAAATACAAATCTAAACCCTGAAATCTCCTCTTTCTCAAAACCCTTTTAACTTTAAGATCAATCCTTTTAAAGGCCTGCGTATGATAATCCACACTCTTTTTTGTAACATGGATCCTGCGCCTCTTCAAATCGAATTCATCCACTGTATAGGTGTCCCCACGATTTATGAGCACCGCACCTTCATGGGCTTCACGATAAGCATGCGCCCTATCCATCCTCTCAAGAACCCTACCATTATCCAAGACTGTGAAATTATCATCTGATATCTGATCAAGCCCATAAATAAACTGAGGATCGCCTCCTCCACTATATACGAGGCCATGATCTGTTATAGTAAGTTCACCATCCTTTAACATCTCTGCTATAACCTTCAAGTTAAAGTCATGCTCAAAAAAATCTTCAAGATTCAAGGGTAGTTCGCTTGCAGCACATGCTATCTGATTCCTAAGTATAAACCTGTTTTTAAGGTCTATTATAGCATTCTCATGAGACTTTTCAAAAATAAATGATGGATTCTTCATAAGATACTGGTCTAGTGGATTTTCAAAAGCCACAAGTACTATGATAGAATCGTTCTCTTTTCTACCTGCACGGCCGGCCTGCTGCCAAGTAGATATCATAGTCCCAGGATACCCTGATATTATAACCGCATCTAAAGATCCTATGTCTATGCCAAGTTCTAGGGCGTTTGTCGCGCTAACACCTAAAAGTTCCCCACTTCTCAAGCCCTCTTCTATTTTTCGCCTGTCTTCGGGCCTGTAACCTGCACGGTATGCTGTTACGCGGTATACGAGCTCCTTTTTCTTTTTGTCGAGTTCTTCTCTTGTCCAACGTGCTATGAGCTCGGCCATCCTCCTCGAGACTGTGAAGCAAAGACACTGCAACCTGTTAAATACAAGGTATGATAGTATGTTCTTGGTTTCTTGGTGCGTTGATAGTTGTTCTTTCTTCTTGGAGGGATTGTAGAGTATGAAGTGTTTTTTTCCAGATGGTGAAGTGTCCTTTGAAACTAATTTGAATTTTTCGCCTATGAGTTTCTCCGCGAACTCTTGGGGGTTTGCAAGGGTTGCGCTTGAAACTATAAATTGTGGATCGGAGCCATAGTAGTTACAGATTCTTTTAAGCCTCCTTATGAGGAATGCCACGTTTGATCCGAAGACGCCGCGATATTGGTGTGCTTCGTCTACAACTATAAATTTCAAGTTTTTATAGAATCGATGCCATTGTCGGTGCCATGGCAGAATCCTGTGAAGTTGATAAGGGTTAGTTATAACAATCCTTGCATTCGCTCTTATCCAAGGCCGTTTATTTTTTGGCGTGTCACCATCATAAACACTTGGATTCAATTTCAGCCCAAGCTCGGATTCCAACTCCTTTAAAACTTTTAATTGGTCGTTGGATAGGGCCTTGGCAGGGTATATGTAGAGAGCTGTTGCATTCTCATCATGGGTTAGTTTTTCCATTATTGGAAGGTTAAATGCCAATGTTTTACCCGAAGCTGTTGGAGTTGTTATGATAACATTCATACCATTACGGATATATTCAAGAACCCTAGCCTGGTGATGGTAAAGTTTCATCCCATTTTCTAGTAGGTATCCTTTTATATTCTCTGGCAGACCACCGACTCTAGTATATTTTGCTTTCCTTCCTGGTATGGTCTCTATGTGTTCGATAGCATCCTTGAATCTCCTATCTTCTTTGAATCTTTCTAGTATCCTTTGGATCATGACAGAAATTTATTATAAATAATATTATTTAATTGTTTTTTTCCTGGGAATAAGGTTTCATAGAATGTTAGATTTGCCATTTTTTGCGTGTTGAGGCCCCCCTAATATTTTTTGTTTATTTGCAATTATCACAAATTGTATGAATTTTATCATGGGGTGGGGGATTTTCAATGTTTTCCATTGTAAAAAGTGCGGGGATTATATATTAGTTTGTATATAATAGATCTTTGGGGTGTTTTGATGAGTCTTTTGGAAACTATCAAGGAGAGAAGGAGTATAAGGAAATTTAAAAGGAAGGATATACCCGAGGAACATCTTGAGAAGATAATGGAAGCCGCAAGATGGGCTCCATCTGCAGGCAACCTCCAAAGTAGAAAATTCCTAATCGTTAAAAACCCTCAACTCAAAAATGAACTTTCAAAGGCAGCCTATGGCCAACCATCCATAGCAGAGGCTCCTATTGTTATCGTTGCATGCGCCGACCTCGAAAGATCCGCCCTAGGCTATGGTGAACGTGGAAGAAACCTTTACTGTCTTTTTGATGTCGCCGCATCAGTTGAGAACATGCTGCTTGAAATCCATGAACTCGGCCTCGGAGCTTGCTGGATCGGAGCATTCGATGAAAGACTCGTAGCCGGAATATTGGATATCCCATCCACTCTAAGACCTGTAACGCTTCTACCAGTGGGTTATCCTGCTGAGAAACCATCACCACCACCTAGGGTGAGCATAGAAGAGGCCTTTAAGGTGATAGATTAGAGTATATCTAGGCTGTTGATGATAATATCAAAGTTTGGATTTTCACTTTTAAAATTCTCTGGAGTGGTTTTACACTCTATGATATAAAAGTAGTCTCCTTTTTGTAAGATTACTGTTCGGGTCTGTTCTCTTGTCTGGGTTTGATCGCAGCCAAAAGTATATACTATTTCATAGGCCTTTGAACCATCTACCGTGAGAGTCCTGTTGGATATTTGTTTGTAACAGTATTCTGAAAGTTCTCTTGACATTTTCTGGGTGTATTCCAAGTATCTTTCTTCTAGGGTGGTGTTTGCTTTTTCTTTGAATATGAAAACCGTGCTTTCGCGTGAGATGTCTTCGACAACTACAATGGCGCCTGGAAGATCCATTACTGTGCCAGTTACCCAGCCCATTGGATAATCAAATGATATCCCAGAACCTTCATAATGTCCCTTGAAGATACAACCTGTGGCCAAGATTACAAGAAGGAGTATTAGATATTTTTTCAACTTTTCACCTCTCGAAGGATTTTGTTTTTGTCTATTATATTATTTTCATCAAATTTTATACCCTCAGTTTCTAGTAGTCTTTTTTTCATCCATGCTTTGCCTTGGTATCCTCCAAGGCTTCCATCAGATTTCACGATCCTATGGCATGGTACGATGATAGGGAAGGGGTTTGTGGCGAGGGCTCTTCCTATACTTCTAGGACTTGTTGAAAGTTTCTTCGCTATACAAGCATAGGTACTTACAAAACCGGCCGGTATCTTGTAGACTGTATTTAAAACTTTTCTTTGGAATTTTGAGCAAAGGTCCAATGCAAGGTTCTCCATCTTCACAGTCTTTAAGGGTAGGCTGGTAAATTTTACCTTTCTATTTAGATTTCCGGGTAAGATGACCTTGTATATGACTGGTCTGTTATCTTTTATATGCCAGAGTATATGGATTGTTCCGATTGGAGTTTTCTTGGGTGTTATTCTAGTTTGCAGATGTCCTTGTAGCATGTGAATATCTCCTCTGTTATCCTTTTTGTGGCTTCTCTTTTCTCCGAGATCACGATATCTGCCCCGGCCCTGTAGAGTGGTTCCTCGTCTTCGAATCCTCTGATTCTGACTATTATTTTCATAAGAGGGTTTAAGTGGCGTGCTTCATGTACAACATGGACTGTTGAATCATAATCTGTTATAGCCACAACCATCACAGCCGCTTCGGAGACATTAAAATGTTTTAAAACATTAAGGTGGGTTGCATCACCATAATATATATTGTATCCTTCATCTTTGAGCCTATTAACAACCTCTGGATTTATGTCAACTCCAACATATGGTATGTTGTTCTCATCAGCCATATTCACAAGTTTTTGACCTGTTAAACCCGTGCCTATGATGATAAGATGATCCTCTGGGAGTTTCGCAGGTTTTTCATAATATCTTCCCCTTCTAACCTTTCTTGGTAATGGGAATTTCATAAAACGATCAGCTATATGCGGCGAAGCCATGATAACAAAGGGTGTCAGAGCCATAGTCACAACAGAAACTAAAAGAAGACCCTGAAATGTTACACTGTCTATAAGACCATACCTTAATCCGCTTTCAGATATGATAAATGAGAATTCCCCAATCTGTGATAACATAAGGGCCACGAGTACCATAACCCTAATAGAATATCCAAGCAGGAAACCTACCACATTGTTAATGAGAAATTTTATGAAGATAACAATGGCGACACCAGCCAAGATCAGGGTATAATGTGTGAACAGAAAGTTAAGGTCTACTAGCATTCCAAGAGACACGAAGAAGAAGCTTAAGAGTATTTCTTCGAATGGTAGAATTATCCCTTGGGCCCTGTGGGCATAGTCTGTTTGGGCTACCATGAAACCTGCTATGAAAGCTCCTAGGGCTGGTGATAATCCGGCTTCGCTTGTAAGCCATGTTACAGAAGCGCAGACAAATATAACCGTTACCAGGAATAATTCTCTGTTTTTGGTTTTTGCCGCTAAATGCAAAATCCTTGGTATGATATATTTTGAGGCGATTAATGTGAATGCTATGATAATAGCCCCTTTTAATATCACACTTGGGAGTGTTATCCCCTTATTGGCTCCTGCAAGCACCGGTACGAGTAATATCATGGGTACTGCTGCAAGATCCTGGAATATTAATATTGAGGTTGACACCATCCCATGTGGAGATTCTATCTGCTCAGAATCCTGCAAAACCTTTAAAACGACAGCTGTGCTGCTGAGCGAAACTAGAAAGCCTATGAATAATGCCTTTCCAAAATTTAACCCAACCTTGGATAGTATGATTAATATTATGATTATTGTCAGGAGTATCTGGAGCGTGCCTCCAAGTAGTGCTGTGCGTTTGAATTCGCCGAATTTTTCAGTTGAAAGTTCAAGGCCAATTGTAAATAATAATAGTATAACTCCTACTTCGGCCATTAGTCTTATCTGTTCTGTATCCTGGACGAGTCCAAGTACTTGGGGGCCTGCTATCATCCCTGTGATGAAAAATCCAACTATAGTGGGCATTTTCACCTTCTGGAATAGGATGAGCACAAGGAAGGCCAAGCCGAAGATGATAACAATATCTTTAAGTATTGGCAGTGCCATGATTTTTCACCGAGGAAACCCTCTACTTTATTATTTATAGTGGATTATAGAAAAGTGTAATACAAATCTGTGTGCTGATGAAATCTAGGTAAAATGATTCATAGAGATACAAGGTTTTGATGGGTATGTATAAGAAGGTTTATCTTTATGCCATTATAATGTTGTTGGTTTCCTTTGGCGCGTTTCTTTTACCTCTTAGTTTACGAATTCCTATCATAAATGTTATAACCTTTGTCACGGCGTTTATAGCATCTTTCGCGTTCTTTTATCTCGCCATTTATTCAAAGAGGGTTTACCAGAAGTATTATCCCACATTTTTATTTTTGGGCCTTGGTTTGTTCTTCTTGGCGCTTGGAGATGTTGCATGGTTCATCCTTGAGTTTTTGGGTCAGGAACCATTCCCATCCATAGCAGACATATTATACATATTATATTATCCTTTTTTTGGCCTTGGACTTCTCATCATCCCAGTAGAGAGGAAAACTGATAAATTTAAGGCCATATTCGATTTTTGCATAATATCGGCGGCCATAGCCACGATAGTATGGATATTCCTTCTTAAACCCGTTATACTTGCTGGCGGATCTCCAATTGAAGTTTTATTTTCTGCAATTTACATTATAGGAGGTTCCATAGTTCTATTTATCCTTGTAGACTTCATTATCAACAAGATTGGTGCGGTGAAATCTCGGGCCATTAACATATTCCTTGCTGCTATGATAATTTTACTTTTGAGCGATCTTCTATTTGCCGCTGGAGAATTTTATGGATTCTATTATAGTGGCTGCCTACTCGACGTTGGATGGATAATAGGCTACCTATTATTAACATTGTCAACTGTTGAATTTAGACTTGAAGATTTTGAAAAGCCAGTATATTCACAAAAACGTGCATGGATAATGGAACATTTCCCAGACTTCTTCATATTATTCCTTTTTATAATATTCTTGTTTGTAATTTTCAATTTCAACATTAAAACAGCGCAAGGTTTTGCACTAGCATTCCTTGTAATATTATATTTTGCTGTTGGACGACACCATATCGCCCTAGTTGAAAATAGGAAGCTTATTGAAGATTTGAATGCCGAGAAAAACCGGGCTGAATTATACCTTGAAATCGCAGCATGGGGCCTCATATTCCTAGATGATAAAGCCCAGATACAATATATAAATAGGAGGGGTCTTGAGATACTGGAAGGTAATGAAGAGGATGTTAAGGGTAAAAATTGGTTCTTGAATTTCGTGCCTGCCAATGAACGACTTGAAAGAGAGAAAAAATACTTCAAGCACATCAGGGAAGATGAGGGTTATACTATCACTGGCAGGGTTATCACATGTAAAGGTAATGAGAAGATAATGCAAATGACCGCCAGGCCAATCTATGAAAATGGAGAGTTCAAAGGGGCTATTATCGCAGCTGAGGACATGACAAAACTTTACCATGTGCAAAGGAAGCTTGAAGAAAGCGAGAGAAGATACAGGGGCATATTCAACACAGCCCCAAGTATCATCCTCTCACTGGACAAGGATCTTAAAATCCAAGACTCTAACAGGATGGTGAGCATACTCGGCTATAAACCAGAGGAACTCATAGGTAAAAACATCAATGATATCCTAGAAGATAAGATCAAACAACCTGTCCCGGGAGAATATAGGATCAAGAGGAAGGATAATAGCATCTTATATGCTAAGATAAACTTCAGCAGACTAGAAGATGAGATAATCACTATAATAGATGATATAACACCACTAAAGGAATCCATAAAAGAAAAAGAGCTGCTCTTACGTGAAATACATCATCGTGTTAAAAATAACCTGCAGATCATATCAAGTCTACTAGGCATGCAAGAACGTAAAATAAAAAATCAAGAATTCAAAAACATGCTCTCAGGCAGCAAAGAGCGCATAAAATCCATAGCACTCCTACATGAACATTTATACCAGTCAACGGATCTTGCAAGCGTGAAAATCAAAGACTATATAGAAAATCTTGTGACAAAAACCCTACAAGCCTACCCAACAGACATCCATATAACAACGGACATTGAAGATATCACATTAAATATTGAAACAAGCCTCCCACTCGGCCTAATAATAAACGAACTATTAACCAACACAATAAAACACGCAAATGCAACAAAAGCAGAAATCAAACTAAAAAAGACAAACCAAAAACTAAAATTGCACTACAAAGATGATGGCAAAGGCCTCACAGAAGACAAAATCCAAAAATCGGAAGGACTAGGATGGCAACTCATAAAATCCCTCACAAACCAAGTAGGAGGAAAATTAACAATCAAAGACAAAAAAGGCCTAGATCTCATGATAACATTCAAAGAACTCAAATACATGAAAAGATACTAAAGTTTATTTTATGGGGGGGCGCTTATAGACGAAAAAGAAAAAATAGAAAAACTAAAAAAGGAAATAAAAGAAAAAGACAAAAAGATAGAAAAGCTCCGAAGGAAACTCTACGAATACAAGGGAAGACTAGATGAGCTGAGAGAAGAGAAAAAAAGACTAAATAAAAGACTAAATGAACTCGAAGTTTTAAGATTAGACCTCAAACTCAAAAACATCCAAAGCCTAGAAGATGAAAACAACCGCCTAAAACACCGAACAGAAATAACCAAGAAACTATTAGATGAAGCCCGAGAAAAAATAGAAATACTCGAAGAAACAATAAAAGATTTCAAAAATCAGAAACTCATAGATAGAATCGCAAAAAAAGAACCTGAAACCCTCATATACTACAAAAAAAGATTCAAATAGGAGGGAGTGCACATGGACAAAAAATGGATCATAGCCGCGATAATAATAATAGTGGCCATCACAGCAGCTTACACACTCCAACCCAAAACAGAAGAAAAAGTGATAAGAGTAGGGCACCTAAAAGACGACCACCACTCAGCACTATTCATAGCACAAGCAAAAAAAATGTACGAAAAAGAAGGCATAAAAATTGAAACCATAGAATTCAACGCCGGACCAGATATTGTGAAAGCAGCTGCCACAGGACAAATAGACATCGGCTACTGTGGAACACCCCCAGCAATCACTGGAATAGCCAAAGGAGTGCCCATAAAAGTGGTTGCAGCGGTCAACCAGGAAGGATCAGGGATAGTTGCAGGTAACAATACTGGGATCCAAAAGATAGAAGATCTTAAAGGCAAAACAATAGCAATACCCATGAAAGGCAGCATCCAAGACGTCCTACTGCAGATGACATTAAAAGAACATGGAATAAACCCAGAAGACGTTAACATCATAGAAATGCAAGTCCCACTAATGCCAAAAGCCCTAGAAGCGGGTAGAATAGACGCATTCATCGCATGGGAACCCTACGTATCCATGGCAGAAACAAAAGGATATGGACACACAATACTATACTCAAAAGACATATGGAAAGATCACCCATGCTGTGTAGTGATAGCCACCGACCAATTCATAAAAGAACACCCAGATCTGCTGCGAAAATTCCTGAAAGTCCATATAGAAGCCACAGAATACCTTAACAGCCACAAGGAAGAATCAGCAACCATAGTAGCCAAGACCATTGGAACAGACCCCAACATAGAAAAAAAAGCATTCCAAAACATCAAATTCATAGCAATACCCACAGAATCATTTATAAACAACGTCATAAAATTCGCTGAAATAGAAAAACAACTAGGATACATTAAAAAAGACCTTACAAAAGATGACATCTTCAACCTAAATTACCTCCCATAAAACCCTGAAGGTGAAATTTTTGAAAAATTTCCTCGAAGCACTAACCATCCCAGTGATACTACTAACCATATGGTCAATATTAACATTCACCGGCCTGATACCATCATATATCCTACCCAACCCATATGAGGTCCTAATAGCATTCTACAACCTACTAATAACAGGAAAACTATTCATAGACGCTACAAGCACGCTTCTGAGGGTTGTCACAGGATTCCTAATAGCCACCGCCATCGCAATACCACTAGGAGTTGGTATCGGCTGGTCCAAAACACTGGAAACCCTATTCAATCCCATAATCCAAATACTAAGACCAATACCCCCACTAGCATGGGTACCATTCGCCCTCCTCTGGTTCGGCATCGGGCTCAAAGCAGAAGCCTTCATAATATTCATAGGATCATTCTTCCCAATACTCCTAAACAGCCTAGACGCTGTCAAAGGCGTGGAAAAAGTCCTAATCGAAGCAGCCTGCACCCTAGGAGCCACAGAAAGCCAAGTCTTGACAAAAGTTGTTCTACCAGCATCATCACCAGGAATACTACTAGGCCTAAGGGTTGGCTTCGGGATAGGATTCATGTGCACAGTAGCAGCAGAAATGATAGCAGCCAAATCAGGCCTAGGATATCTTATCATGGAATCCATGCGCCTACTCGACACCGGAGACGTTGTAGTGGGCATGCTCACCATAGGCCTGATAGGATTCGCCATCGATTACCTACTTGCAAAAGTCGAAGAAAAATACATCCCATGGAGAGGTAAAACCATCTAAGAGGATAGTATGTCACTGAAAATAGAAAAGCTTTCAAAGAAATTCAAAGACCGCCCCATACTCAAGAACATAAACCTAGAAGTTGAAGATGGCGAATTCCTATGCATAGTAGGACCCTCAGGCTGCGGTAAAACAACACTACTAAGGATAATCGCAGGATTAGAAAAACCAACCACAGGCAGAATATTCGCAGATAACAGACTAATCACAGGACCTGGAGCCGATCGTGGATTCGTTTTCCAACAATACACTCTATTTCCATGGCGCACAGTCCTTGAAAATGTGACATTCGGATTAGAACTTAAAGGACTAAAAGAGGATGAAAGGGAAAAAATCGCCATGGAATACCTTAAACTTGTCGGACTAGAAGATTTCAAGGACGCTTACCCTTATGAGCTTTCAGGGGGTATGAAACAGAGAGTTGCGATAGTAAGGGCCCTTGCAAATAATCCAAAATTTCTACTCATGGACGAACCATTCGCAGCCCTCGACATACAAACACGAAACCTACTCCAAAAAGAACTTTTATACATATGGGAGAAAACAAATGAAACCATAATATTCGTAACACATAATGTGGATGAAGCCGTATTCCTAGCAGATAGGATAGTGGTCTTAAGCGCAAGACCAGGCAGAATACTCAAAATATTCAAGGTCGAAATAGAAAGGATAAGAGACAGACTAAGCAAAGAATTCCTAACCCTAAGGGGTGAAATACTCAAAATACTCGAAAAGGAAGTTAAATTAAGGTGAATAAAATGGATCAGAAGGCATTAATAATGGTTGTAGGAGCCCTACTTGTGGGCATGGTACTAGGATGGATCCTAGGAATCTATTCAACACAAAACCTAATACTTAACATAACCAATTCAAGCAACCAAACAATGGATGATACAGGCATCACACAAACCGTAAGTGACCATCAAGGAAATGGATCCGTAACAGGCACACCAGACACCCAGGACACCCAAGAACCATCCAATCCACAAGATGGAACACCACAAGGAAACACTTCACAAGGAACCTAATATGGGGATGGATGCTGATGAAAGCCAAAGATTGGTGCATGTATTGTGGAGAATGTTCAGGGGTATGCCCAAGAAACCTGATAGAAGTTAAAGAAACATCTATAATATTCTCAAAGGAAGAATGTAAAGATTGCAGACTCTGTATGCAAGCATGTCCCATAGGCGCTATTGAACCAGAGGAGTGATAAGAAATGATCAGTACAGATGTGCTTGTAATCGGCGCCGGCCCGGCAGGTTCAACCGCTGCAAAACACGCAGCCCTAGGAGGAGCTAAAGTAATCCTAATAGATAAAAAGTCTGAGATAGGCGCCCCAAAACGTTGTGCAGAGGGTGTTTCCATGGGAGGCCTCGAATCCCTCGGAATAGAACCTAACCCACGTTGGATAACAAGAAAAATAGAGGGAGTGCGTCTAGTATCACCCAATGGTACCAGCGTTTGGCTCACATCAGACAAAGTTGAACTCCCAGAAGCCGGTTACATACTCGAAAGGAAGGTTTTTGACAAACACATGGCGATGGACGCTGCCAGGGCAGGTTCAAAGATAATGATAAAAACCCTTGCAAGGGGCATGGAACAAACAGATGATGGTTACATTGTAAACCTCGAAACAATAGAAAAAAAATTCCAGATAAAAGCCAATATAGTTATAGCAGCAGACGGGCCAGAGTCAAGGGTTGCAAGATGGGCCGGTCTCAACACCGCCACCAAAGCAAAGGACATGGAATCAGCAGCGCAATTCGAGATGGTGGGGGTTGAAATGGAAGACAACAATTGCATAGAATTCTATTTTGGGAGCGTGGCCCCTGGAGGCTATGCTTGGATATTCCCCAAGGGAGATGACATAGCTAATGTTGGACTAGGAATACTCGCAACTAGAACGCCTAAGAGTGCATATGAGCATCTGCTGGAATTTGTGGAGGACTGTCCAGCTACCAGGAACGCCCAGCCAGTTGAATTAAATGTGGGTGGCGATCCAGTAGGTGGAATGCCGAAAAAACTGGTAACTGACAATCTAATGGTTGTAGGTGATGCCGCGGGTCAAGTCAACCCCCTTACGGGTGGAGGTATAATAACTGGCATGACAGCTGCCATGCTAGCAGGTAAAGTCGCTGCCAAGGCAATAAGAGATGGTGACGCTTCAAAGGCTAGGCTTGGAGAGTATGAGAAGCTCTGCCATGAAAGTATAGGTAAATCTATTCAAAAGTATCTTAAAGTAAAAGATTATATGTTAAGTTTAAGTGATGATGAGTTAGATTCTATTGCAGAGGCATTCAAGGATGTGGAGTTTGAAAAGATAAGCACAACTGAACTTGTTAAAAAGCTTATAAAAGTTTCTCCAAGGGCTTTGCTGAAACTTGGGAGACTATTCTAAAAGTAGGATGATTATACAAGCTAGATAAAAGACCAGTAATATTCTATGATAGATTATATCTGCTATTTTAACCATTTTTTCCCTTTCTAATATATTAGAGAGATATAATGGTACTGTTGCGATGAAAGATGGTACTATCACTATCAGAATCTGTGATAGGCTAATATCATGAATATTATATGCATAATATAATATTAAAAGGAATATTATGGATATTAAGCTTGTTTCTTTAAGTTTTCTTTTATACATGAGGTATGTTCCAAGGCCTGCTGTAAACATCAGAATATAGATACTTGCTGGTATAATGGATACACCCCCTAAGAGTATGCCTGCAGAGGCCAATCTTAGTATATTATTGGTGGCTGTGCTATTTAATGGTGCTAGGGATGTTTCCTTCAACCTTAAAGGGGGTAGAGTATATAGTAGCTGGTTTAGAACCATTAGAAGCAATACTATGCAGAAAAGCGGATCCAGAAAATATGAGAATATCAAGGAGGATACTATCAGGGTGAGGGCGAATAATATAACATTCCAAGCTCTTATATCTCCTTTTGTGAATGGTCTGTTGGATTTCAGCTTGTCTCTTTTATCGGCTTCTATATCTGTAAGGTCATTAAGTGAATATAGGCCACCCCAGAGTATTGAGACTAGGATAAGTCCTTCGAGGAATGGTATTGGATTGAAGATTAGCTTGTATTCATGGGCATAGGTTAGGGCTAGAAGATACATATGAACGTTTTTAGCTGTCCAGGTGATTCTAGTTGACCTTAGAATAGCATTTAACATTGGGGATCCAAAGTTAGGGATGGGAACCTCCCCCTAATCTTTCTAGTATGTAACGGGGTCTGCAACCATATACTTTAATATATTTTTTTATTTTTTCCTCTTCAACCTTTAAATGGGCTTTTATGATCTTTATGGTCTCCTTTGGCGTGTATTCTATCCTGACTACTGTGAATATCATCCCAAGGATTTTTGAGAGAATCTTTGAGATGATGGGGATGTCTGTGAAAATATCATATTTTCTTTTCCCGATTTTCAGACGCCAGGCTGTCTGGAATATGATATTGAGATGTTTAAACTCTTCCTTGTATTTGAAATATTCTCTGATGCAGAGCAGGTAAAAGTATGGTGTTTTCCATGACTTCAAGGTCCATTCACTAAAACCATGAAGATCATCTTTTAGAAGGTGGCTGTCATGGAATCTGTCAGCGAACAAAACAGCATCAAAACTTGAAAGGCGCCTATAAGCCTCCCTCTTATCCTTAGCATCCAAAGTCTCCTTAACAGCCTCTATTGTAGTGTTGAAAACTTCCATAGGAGTTGCGGACAAGTCCTTAAGGTTGCATTCCACATCATAGACCTTGAGTCCAAGTTCATCTATGGCTCTGTAAATGTTTGTTGACTTACCAGTCCCAGGGGTGCCTATAACATGTATTATATTCCCACGACTATTCTTCAAGTTATCTAGGACACCTTTAAGTTTAAGATAGGTTTTAGTCTCAACAAAAATCCTATTATCCGAAGGAACATTTATTTTATAATCCATAAGATAATATTATCTAAACATAGGATAAAAAAATATTCTGGGGGTGTCTAAGTTTAAAATTAAAAGTAGTGCCTTTAAGGATGGGGAAAGAATACCAAGAAAGTATACCTGTGATGGTGAAAATATCTCCCCGCCACTCACATGGAAAGATGTGCCCAGCGGGACCGTTACCCTCGCCATAATCTCAGATGATCCAGACGCACCATCCAAAACATGGACGCACTGGCTCATATTCAACATACCACCAGAAATTAACAGCCTCCCAGAGGGTGTGGAGACAGTTGGCGAATTTGAAAATGGGATCATCCAAGGACTTAATGATTTCGGCAATCTAGGATATGGAGGTCCATGCCCACCATTCGGAGTGCACAGATACTTCTTCAAATTATATGCCTTGGATAAGAGGCTTGAGCTTGAACCCGGAGCATCCAAAGAAGAACTCCTAGAAGCCATGAAAGGACATATAATAGAAAAAACAGAGATAATAGGATTATATTCGAGGGATTAACCATATCCGGGTAAAATCCTAATCCATTAGGGGTGTGCCCCCTGTTTTAGATTCTGTTGGGTACTCTGAGTTTTTTTGGCAGTGCCTTGATTTTTGCTGGTGCCCCAATAGCAAGTGACCATGGAGGCACATTCCTTGTGACTAAAGCACCAGCAGCTACTATAGCACCCTCACCAACCTCAATACCTGAAAGGAATGTTGTGTTAGCACCTATAGACGCCCCCTCCCTTATTATAGGGCCTCTGAGTTTATATTTAACCCTCACCGGGTACCTGTCATTGGTGAAGCATGCGCATGGTCCTATGAAAACATTATCTTCAATGTAACTTTTTTTCGGCAAGTAAACATTTGATTGTATGCTAACATTATCCCCAATCTTTGAATGTCCTTCTATGACAGTGTTTGTACCTATCAGTACATCGTCTCCAATTGTTGTTTTCTCCCGGATCAGCACATTATGGCCGGTGCGGAGATTATCGCCAATGGTCACATCATTATAGATAACAGTATTAGATCTTATAAGAGGATTCTCACCGATAATTGGGGGTTTGCTGAACTTCCTATAACCATAACCTATTATTATATTCTCAGTTTCCCTTTTACGGATCCATTCATCTTCCCTATCCCCAAAGAGAAGGCTTCTAATATCTGGCATTACAATTTCACCCTCTTAGGCTTCCCACCCTAGGATAATCCCCCCCAGGTGGAGAAAGGCACCCTAAAAACACTACTAATAATATCTTGTATATTATATTATATGAAGTTATCATATTTAAGGGAGATGATAGAAGAGCTTAGAGAAAATATAGGCCACGAAAGGGTTGATGTGAATATCAAAGATGTGATTTTTAACAAGAAAAAAAATGAGATCATCATCATAGCCCCTGACAGATCGGACAAATCTGTTATAATAGGCAAGGGCGGGTGGGTTGCCGGTAAACTTAAAGAAGCCCTAGGAGTCGATAGAGTCCACGTCGAAGCCTACAGCGATCTAATCCTGAAAAAATATAGGATGAAACTTTCACTAAATAAAATAGAATCCCTACCCAGGGAAATAGCAAAAGACCAACTAGAAGTCTTCAAGGATCTTCTCATGGAAAGACTGAAAAAAATCCCAAACTTTGACTTCCTAGATTATAAATTGGAAGCTCCAAAAGGGAAAGTTATAGTAGCACTATCTGGTGGAGTTGACAGCAGCTTCTCAACCATAATAGCCAAAAACCTTGGTTTCACCGTCCAAGCCATAACAGCAGACCCAGGAAACATAATACTACCAGGACATTTCAGAGAAAACATAGAAAAACTATCAAAAACACTAAAAATAAAACATAAATATATCAAAGTCGACTTTTCAAATCTTATAAAAAAAGCCCTTGAAGGAAGATTCCACCCCTGTGGAAGATGCTCCAAACAAATAAACAAAACAATAATAAACTATGCGAAAAATCATAATATTAGGACTGTTATATTCGGAGACCTGCTACCAACCTCCTCCCAGGCCATAAACACCACAGAAGGTATTCTAAGAGTGAACCTCCCAGCCCTCCTAGCAGCATCTAAACAGGAAGTGGAAAATCTAACTTCACAATTCAACATCAAAGGATCCCAAGTTTTCGGATGCCCACTACTAGGAGAAGTTCAAAGAAAATTCCCCCACCTAAGAAGATATTCAATCCAAAGGATACTTAGAGAAACCCGCGCCGGGATACTGGAACCTGGAGAAGCGCTTAACCTAACCTGGAGCCTATTCAAAAAACTTTAACAGGCCATAAATAATCAAGAAAATACCTACAAGGTATCCTACAAGGTAAGGGTATATAATCATCAATATACCTATAAGGACCGCGACGATTCCTATTATCCGAGATTCATTTTTCGCTTCCATAAGATAATAATGATAATATCAAATATATATAAGTTATGGCTCAGCTGATCCAAGTTCGCTTTCAACATATGCCCTTAATCTCTTAATACTCATATCTATCATGGTAGGGGAGGGGCCGCCTGGAACATTCCTCATTTTAACATTTTCCCTGGGATCAAGAGCCCTTTTTATGATCTTATCATCCAATCCAAGTTTCTTTCCCATGACCTCTTCACTGATTTTATCTAGTAACCTGGAATCAACATCTAATGGGTTTATACCCTCTTTTATTGAATGGTTGATTAGGCGCCCCACGATTTTATGCGCTGTTCTAAATGGGATGTTCTTCTCTTTTACAATAGTATCTGCAAGGTCTGTTGCAGTGGCGAAATTGGAAACTGCAAGTTCAAAACCCCTATCCTTATCTACTCTGATGGTGGATAACATCCTCCTGACCATTAGGATCATATCATGGCATGTTTCAATAGCATCCCAAAGATGTGGTGTGATCTCCTGAAGATCACGATTATAAGTATAGGGTAACCCCTTCAGGATACCAAGGACGGCTATCAAGTTACTGTAAATGTTTGAAGTTTTTGCCCGGGTTATCTCAGCAACATCCGGATTCTTTTTTTGGGGCATTATAGATGATGTTGATGAAAATTCATCTGCTAATTCAATTAGGCCGAATTCATAGGTGCTCCAGAGTATTATCTCCTCGCAGATCCTGCTAAGGTTGGCGGCTATCATTGCAAGGTCGAATATTGTCTCTGCTATGAAGTCCCGGCTACTTACAGCATCCATTGAATTTTCCATGTAATCCTTGAATCCTAGTAATCTTGTTGTCAGTTCTCTGTTTATTGGGAAGCTTGTTGTTGTCAAGGCCGCGGAGCCGAGTGGATTAACATCAACCCGCCTATAAGCATCTTTTAGACGTTCATAGTCTCTTTTCAGGGAATAGGCATATGCGAGTAGGTGATGTGCGAATGTGGTGGCTTGGGCGTGTTGAAGGTGTGTGTAGCCTACTATTATAGTATCTTTATGGTCTTCGGCCATTTCAGCCAAGACTTTGATGAAGTCTAGTAGTTCTTTTTGTATGTCTTGTATTTTTTCTTTGAGGGCTAATCTGAGGTCTGTTGCCACTTGGTCGTTTCTTGATTTCCCTGTGTGCATGAAACCGGCTTCATCACCTATTTTTTCTGTGACGTATTCTTCTATGGCCATGTGGATGTCTTCGATGGAGGGGTCTATATTAAGGGCTTTCATGCCCTTTTTTTTAAGTTCTTTTAAGCTTTGGATTATTTTTTTGGCTGTTTCTTTATTGATTATGCCCTCTTGGGCTAGCATCCTTGTATGGGCTAGGTTACATTCTATATCTGCATAGAAGATGTGGTGATCGAATTCTAGTGAGGATGTGAATTTGGCAGCTTTTTCATCCATCTTTTTTTGCAGTCTGCCATTTCTTAGTTTCAATTCCTAGTCCCTACCTGTTTTTCCATTGGGTGTATCCACACTTTCCACAGGCGTATCTGTCCCCATGGTCTGCCATGAAAACTCCACTTGAACATCTGGGACAGAATGGGTTCTTTCTCTTGATTTTATCGTCTTTGACTTCATATAATCTATGTTTGCTCATTCTTCTCCCTCAGTTTCCGCTTTCTCTTCCGAGTTCTTTTCTATGATATGTTTTGGTTCGATTTCTTCTAATGCCTTTTTGTCCTGGTAGACTTTCGCATATCCTTTGGCCTTGCCTTCTCCGAAGTATGGTTTTAGGGTGTCTACAACTAGAAGGTCATTGTCAGAGTTTAGCATGGCAACTAGCTTCTTTTTGACTTCGAGTATTGTTGGTGTTGGTTCTCCATGATATAAACATTCGAATGTTATCTCAGTCCTTGAAAGGAGTGGATTATCTTTTTCTTCGATTATTTTGATCTCCATCTGCTTTTACCTCCTTAAATTGTCTGATCAGTTCTTCTGCTTTTTGTTTCATCTTTTCTGCTTTGACCAGGACAACTCCTTCGTTGGGTTGTCCATAGAATATGAGTGTATTTGGGGGTGCTAATATGATTGATGGTAAAACTGCAAGGTCTTCTTCACCATCTACTATGATTAGGAAATTATCTTTTGATTTGATAGCTTCATTGATACTGGTCCATAGTTCGTCTGTTATGGTACCAGGGGGGTTTTTGCATTTTAAGATTTTCGCATCATATCTAATCTTATATTTTGATGTTTTTCTTTGGATGAGATTATCTATTATGGCTAGGTTGGGTTTTAATCCGGTCTTTATTAGGTTGTGGGTTGTAAAATCACCTACAGATATTAGGAATGCACCTTCTGGTATTGGCGCATCCTCTGGGGAGGTGTATAGTCTCCCGAATGGCTCTTTTAATTTTCTTCGCAATCTTTTTGGTAGGATTAACACTCTATCTAACCCTCAGCGCATATTCTCCGGGTTTGGTGATGGATAATTCCCTGGCTATCCTCGATTTTTCGGGGTTGATTATGATTAGCACTCCACTCCAATTAGTGGAGGTTAAACCTCCACATTCTGGACAGTGTTCCTCTTCTGTGATCCTTTTACATTTGGTGCATGCTTTCAGCGTCATTTTTTACTCTTCCTCTTCTCTTCTTCGATCCATTCGAGTCTCCCGAGTCCTGGTTGTCTCATTGTGAGGCCTATTTTTATCTTACCTTCTTCTTTAAGGCTTATGGACACTATCCTCGCCCTCACACGGTTGCCTTCTTCAAGTCTCCTGTTGGTCTCTTTACCGACTAGGACGCGTTTTTTAGCATCATAGGTTATGTAGTCGTCTGTAACCTGTGAAACATGGACCAGACCGTCCATCGGCCCTATCCTTACAAATGCGCCGAATTCTGCTATCTCTATCACTTCACCTTCAACTATCTCTTGGAGTTCTGGTTTGAAGAAAAGTGCGTTGAATGTTACTTCATGGTAGGCGGCCCCGTCACCCATTATAACTTTGCCTATTCCTATCTCTTCTATGTCTGTTACTGTGAGCATCTGTCCAAGTTTCTTATCCATTTTACCTACATAGGTTTCGTTGAGTATGTCGAATGTAACCTCCTCTAGGGGTTCTTCAAAACGGTGTGGTGGTATTCTAACTGTGTCTATGATCTTTGTTTTATAATACAAGGTATCCCTCTATAGAACTTATTTTAGGTACTTTTCTTTATATAATTCTACTGAGTGCATGACGGCATCTAAGGCCTTTTGATGGTTTTCCCATCCGATTACCTTGGTATTTTTACCTTCAAGTTTCTTATACTCTTTGAAGAAGTGTGCTATCTCTTTTAAGATATGTGGGTGGATATCATTGATATCATTCACATCTTTATAGTGGGGGTCGTTGACCGGCACTGCTAGTATTTTATCGTCCTGGTCGCCGCTGTCGATCATTTTCATGAGGCCTATTGGCCTTGATTCGATGATGCAACCTGGGAATGTGGCTTCATCTATTAGTACTAGGATGTCCATTGGGTCTCCGTCGTCATAGAGTGTCTGGGGTATTATACCATAATCTGCTGGGTAGAAGAATGGTGAATATAATACTCTGTCGAGTGAAAAGGCTCCCAAGTCCTTCTCATACTCATATTTGTTCCTTGAACCCTTTGGTATTTCGATTATGGCATATACAATTTCTGGGATTGATGGTCCGGGGGTTATATCTTTCCAGAGATTCATGTTTTTATTCCTCCAAAATCCTTTTTTTTGATGATCATGATATGTATCCGTCTATAGCAAGATATTTTTTTTGTCGTAGGTATATGACTGGCACGCTTTTTCTGCGGGCTCTCTTTTTAAGTTCTTTGTCGTTTGTGCAGAGAACATCCGCCAAGCGTATTAGCGCATCATCCACGCTTTCACCCTCTTTTAGGGGGAGGTTAACTACTTTAAAAGGTTTTTTTCCCGCTAATTTGAGTGCTATTGAGGCGGCGATTTTATCTTTTCCCTTGGATCCTCTTTTAACACCTTCAAGTTCTTTGATTATGAATGATGGGATGATGAATTCGCCTTCAGGCACTATTTTTTCCAGTTCAGAGATTATGTCTACCTTGAACTGGTAGGGTATCATAAAAAATTTGAATCGATTATAACTTTTCTATTTGATGATACCATAACCTATCAGCCTCCATCTTGCACCTACTCGCCTTGATAATGCTATTCGCTGGCCATCCTCTGCACAAGCTGGTAACTTCAATGTGATGTCTGCTTCGTCCTCTCTTGCAGAGGTCACAACACCTACTGTGGTTGTTGTCCCTACATTGATCATTAGGGGTTCGTTTGTTCTTATGGGCTCTACTTTTGCTTCCTCTTCAGTGCCCACAATCCTCTCCAGTAGGTGTGTTTCAATTGTGAGTGAATGTCTAACCGGTGGTAATGTATCTGGTTTACCGACTACAGAACCTGAAAGTGAATCTGCCTTTGTAAGTGAGGGGTCTAGTTTGGTGCCGACACCTACAAGACCTCCTGGTTTAACCTCATCCATTGGCTCTCCACCGGCAACTAGTCCCACGATCTCTGAATAGAGGCTGTTCCAAGATGATCTGCCATCCTTTTTGATTTGTATACCAGGTTTTATCTCTATCTCATCCCCAACCTTGAACTTGCCCTGGATTAATGATCCGCCGATAACCCCGCCTTTTAACTGGTCTGGTGTGGCTCCAGGCTTGTTTATATCGAAAGAACGGGCCACATACATCCTAGCCGGCTTTTTAAGATCTCTCTTAGGGGTTTTAATATTCTCTTCTATTGCTTGGATTAGTATGTCGATGTTAGCTCCTTGTTGGGCGGATACTGGTATTATGGGCGCGTCAGCTGCGCATGTGCCTTTCACGAATTCTTTGATCTCCTTATAATTTTCAAGGGCTCTTTCTTTTGATACGATGTCTATTTTGTTCTGGACGACTATAACATCTTTGACTCCTATAACATCGAGGGCCATGAGATGTTCTTTTGTTTGTGGCTGTGGACAGGGTTCATTGGCGGCTATTACAAGTATTGCGCCGTCCATGATAGCGGCGCCTGATAGCATTGTTGCCATGAGTGTTTCGTGGCCTGGTGCATCCACGAATGATACTTTCCTTAAAAATTTTGTTTTAGAGTTGCAGTATTCGCATGTTTCCTTTGTTGTGTAGCGTTGGGGTGGTGGACATTTGGGACATTCTCTGAAGGTTATATCCGCATATCCTAGTCGGATGGATATTCCCCTTTTTGTCTCTTCGCTATGGGTGTCTGTCCACACCCCTGATAGGGCCTTTGTGAGGGTTGTCTTCCCATGGTCGACATGTCCCACGAGGCCGATGTTTATCTCGGATTGTTTTTTCACGGGGATACACCTAGTCTATGTTTTATTCTTCCTCGGCACTTATGAGTTCTTCTAGGGGTTTATCGCCCCTTTTAGTTATGATAGTATTTATTTGCACGATATCCTCGGATATAACGTTTCCCCTTAGGGTTTTGCGCCTTCTTTCACCTTTACGTTTCGGCTTGTAACCTGGGCCTGCTGAGACCAAGCTTCTCACTCGTCTGGGGCCTGGTATGTCTTTTCTCATTGGGAAACCGTCTTTGTCGCTTCCACCAGTTATCTTTAACTTGTAGCCTTTTAGTCCGATTATCGAACCTTCGAATTCGTCTCCTATTGCAAGTCCGATGAGTTTCCTCTCCTTTGAGGGGTCAACTTCCATTTGGATGCTTTTTTCTTTATCAGAAATTACTATCTTGAAAGTCACTGTCTAATCTCCCTCCCATAAGCTATTATTTTAGGATCCCCCATGTTGGATCCTGTTTTCTTTTAATGTTAACTATCTCCTGGAGCGTATCATATTCGTCCTCGCTAAGATCTTTTCTAAGCTTATCTATGAGGATCTTATAGTGTTTCTCTGGGATGTCCACGTAGAGTATGTCCCCTTCATGGACGTTCCTCCCGAATACAGCGTCACTTATAGCCATGGCAAGTTTCTGTCCGGTTGAGGCCGATTTTCTGCTTTCTCCCTTGTCCTGCATGCTCGCCACTTTACCAAGAGGTTTGCCTTCACCTGTCATAAGAGGATAACCTTGTTTTATCGTTCCGGCGAGAACTTCTATACCTGCTATACCTGGTTTGCTCTGTCTAAACACTAGCTTGGGTATTATCCTGATCTTAGCAGGTCTTATGATGGCCTCCATCCACTTTTTCTTCCTTTTCTCCTTGATGGATTCCATCCATTCCTCGTATTCTTCCATTAACTTGTAGATCACGTTTCCTTGGAACAATTTTATCTTGGAGGCTTTGATTTCCTCCATTGCAGAGGGCAGGACCTTCACATTAAAGGCTATTATGACACCATAAAGTTCGTTTTCTTGTTGTGCAATCTGTGCATTGACAACATCCTTCCTTGAAACATCACCTATATCAGCAATTTTTATAGGAACCTTCAAATCTTCCAAGAGTTTCACCATGGCCTCAAGGGAACCTAGAGTGTCGGCTTTGACAATTATACCCTCATCTTTTGTGGCTATCTTAACATCCTCTATTTCTTTTTGTAGTTCATCCTTTATAGATTTTATATCATCTTTTATAACCCTTAGTGGGGATCCGGGGATCACATCATCTATGTTTGGCGCGACAATCTTTATACCCGCGGCAGCCACAACCTCATCTACCTTCTGGAATCTTCTACGGGTTTCCCTCATCTCCTCAAGGGGTCTTGGTTTTAGCAATGATCTTATCCTAGTCACTATAATATCTTTTGTGGTCATTAGGGCTATCTGGTCATTGTCTCTGATTATACCATCATAGATGACTGCATCTAGTGTTGTGCCCAGTCCCTTTTCCTCTTTGACTTCTAGTACTGTGCCTTTGGCTGGCGCGTCAGGTTCTATTTCTAGCTGTTTTTTAAGGTATTGTTGTGCAAGGCCCATTAGCATTGTTAAAAGTTCTGGGGTGCCTTCACCTGTTTTTGCACTTATTGGTATGATGCTCACTTGGCTTGTGAAGTCTGTGACTCTGTCGAATCTTTCAGATGCGAAACCTTCCTCGTGAAGAGTGCCTACTAGCTCGTAGATTTTCGTTTCAAGTTTCTCTTGGACGTTCCCTGCTTGTAGTGGGAAGGTGTCGGAGAATGGCCGGTCCTTGTGGGTTTGCCATCCTGGGATTTTATCTATTTTGTTTGCCGCGACTATAAAGGGTGTTTTGTACATTTTTAGGATGTTTAACGCCTCATAGGTTTGGGGTTTGAATCCTTCGTTAATGTCCACGATTAGTATTGCGAGGTCTGCTAGGGCTCCACCCCTCCTTCTGAGGGTTGTGAATGCTTCATGGCCTGGTGTGTCAATGAAGAATAGGCCTGGTAGTTTTTCTTTTATGGAGAATCTTTCAAGGAAGTCGCCGCAGATTTTTTCTATGGTTTCCATTGGGATTTCTGTCGCCCCTATATGTTGTGTTATGCCCCCGGCTTCTTTTGTGGCGATGGCTGTTCCCCTAATATGGTCTAGTAGGGTTGTTTTGCCATGGTCTACGTGGCCGAGGACTGATACTATGGGCGACCTTATTTTCATTTTCCATCTCCGGTTTTAGTATTCATAGATTATATTTTCGTCTGGCATGGTGTATTCATGGATTTCGTCTTTGGTGAAGAATAGTTTTATTTCTCTTTCAGCTGATTTGGGCGAGTCTGATGCGTGTATTATGTTTCTTCCTGTGTGTAGTGCGAGGTCTCCTCTTATTGTGCCTGGGTCTGCTTCTTGTGGGTTGGTGGCTCCGACCATTTTTCTTGTTATTTTTATGCTGTTTTCGCCTTCTATTACTAGTGCTAGTACTGGTGATGATGTTATGTAGTCTATGAGGTTGTTGAAGAATGGTTTGTTTTTGTGTTCTTGGTAGTGTTTTGTTGCGAGTTCTCTTGTGATGTGTAGCATTTTGGCGGCGACTATTTTAAGTCCTTTTTCTTCGAAGCGTGTTATTATTTTTCCTATTTGTCTTCTTTTTATCGCGTCTGGTTTTAGCATTATGAAGGTTTTTTCCATGGGTATCACTGTTTTTTCTTTGTGACCCATTTGATTTTTCGGGGGACTCTTTTGAGTTTTAGCATGTTTTTTTCGCATTTGCTGCTGCAGAAGAAGTATACTGTGCCGTCTCTTTTCACGAACATTTTCCCGGTTCCTGGTTGTATTTCTTCGTTACAGAATGAGCATGTTCTCATAGGCTTTACACCCTTTTTTTATGGTGCTTTGATTTCTTTGGCTTCTCTGATGGTGTCCAGTAGCATTAGTATGTCGCCTTCTCTTACTGGTCCCATCACGTTTCTTGTGAGTATTCTGCCTTTGTCTCTTCCTTCTAGTATTCTACATTTTACTTGTAGTACTTCCCCTGTCATCCCGGTCCTTTTAAGGACTTCGATGACTTCTGCTGGGGTTGCTTCTTCCAATATAATCACCTATGGTTATTTTCTGAGTTCTTCGACTTTCTCTATTACTTCTTTTATTAGTTCTTCTGATTCTCCAGGGTCTATTATGCATGCTGATGCTGATGGGACGTTTAAGCCCGCGGCTGCTCCTAGTTCGTCTTTTGTTGGCAGGTATACGTAGGGTGTTTCTTTTTCTTCTGCTAGGACTGGTAGGTGGGCTACTATCTCTGGCGGGTCAACGTCCTCTGCTATTAGGACGAGTTGTGCAACTCCCCTTTCAACTGCTTTGGTGACCTCATTGGTCCCTTTGGCTATTTTGCCAGTGTCTCTCGCTATCTCTAATGCCTCAGCGGCTTTGTCTGCTAATTCTTTCGGTACGTCGAATTTTACATAGATTGCTTTTGCCATAAAATATTACCTCCTTTTTCATCTGGTTTGGATACCATCCATCGGCAATACTCTGATCATGAATTGGTGTAGTACCCTTTTTATATGGTGGGAATATATAAAATTTTGCTAGTGGGCTATAATCAAGAATTAGAGTATATGATTTGTTTTAAGTTTCATTGTTTATAAACCTTTCCAAAAAAATAAAAAGAAGATAAAAATAGTATTATGCTTTTTTAACGGCTAATTCTATGTCCTCTGCTTTAACGGTCTTCCTACCAGCGTGTTTTGCAAATTTTATGGCTGCTGCTGCTATTTTTTCGCCTTCTGCTTCTAGGGCCTTTGCTAGTGCTTCCCTTGCATCGTCACTAACTCTCTCGGCACCGGCATTTTTTATGATTCTCCCAATAGGGGCTATTGGCAATTCCATAATCAATCACCTCACTTTTACAAATATCATCTATTAAACTACTTCTATATAAATATATCGTTAATCTTGTAGATTCTCTCGGCCAGTCATGAACTATCTGCCCATGATATCCTAATAGGTATTATCATCCAAGATTTCATGAAAAAATAATAGTTTATGGAAGCGCCCATGAAAGAATAAAACAAGAAAAAAATAAATCTACTCAAAAACCACCCCCACCACCTATAACCTTCAATAAACTGTTAATATCTGCTTCAACCTCCACAGGCTCCCTACAAGCCCTTATAGCAGTGTCAGGATCCTTTAATAGGTGACCTGTTGCTATGCACACGATCTCCTCGCCCTTATCAACCTCTCCCTGATCCAACAATTTTATAAGGCCGGCTATGGAAGCCGCGGATGCGGGCTCAACACCTACACCCTCCCTCCTCGCCAAAAGCTTCTGAGCCTCCAAAATCTCCCTGTCACTCACAGACTCCGCAAGACCCTCAGACTCATAAATAGCCCGAAGAGCCTTAAGATAACTCACAGGAGCACCTATACGTATAGCTGTCGCAACAGTCTCAGGATTCTCAACAACCTCTATCTCCATCTCACCCTTACGGAAAGCATTAACTATAGGAGAAGCACCCTCCGCTTGTATACCAGTCATCATAGGCCTCTCATCAATAAAACCAGCCCTATAAAATTCATTTATACCCTTCCAAATCGCCGAGATATTACCAGCATTACCCACCGGCAATATAATACGATCAGGAGACCTCCAACCCAGCTCATCAACTATCTCAAAACCAATAGACTTCTGACCCTCCAAACGGAAAGGATTCACAGAATTAAGCAAATAAACCTCACCCATCAAAGCCAACCTTGTCACAGCATCAAGAGCCTCATCAAAATTACCCCTAACAGACAAAACCATGGCACCATGAAACATGGCCTGGGCAAGTTTACCAAGAGCAACCTTACCCTGAGGCAGAAGAACTATACACCTAAGATTGGCCCTGGCAGCATACGCAGCCAATGAAGCAGAAGTATTCCCTGTTGAAGCGCAACCAACACTACCAACGCCTAGTTCAAGGGCCTTGGTTATACCAACACTCATACCCCTATCCTTGAAGCTCCCAGTTGGATTAGCACCCTCAAACTTAACATACAATTTCACTCCAAGGTCTTTCCCTATATTATCACATCTTATAAGGGGTGTTCCACCCTCCTGGAGGGTTACTATCTTTGATTCGTTAACAGGCATGAACTCTTTATATTTCCACATTGTCTCTTTCCTACCCTCAAAAACATCCCTTGAAACCTTGGGTTCTATGACAACCTCAAGTATTGAGCCGCATTCCCTACAAGTGTATATTATCTCATCCAAATCATATTCCATACCACATTTTATACATCTTATCATCTTAATCAGCCTATCAATCCTTTCATAGCATAATAAAATCCAAGTGTAAACTCTGATTCAACTATAGCCGCTATAAATATTAGTATAACAGCTATGAAAAAGATTAACAATGAATCTCTAAGTTCCATCATATTATCATCAAATGACCTTTTTAATCTCATCTTGAAAGACTCTGCACCCCCACTAAACAGCCCCCCTATAAAATGGATTATGAAACTTGTCAATCTGAAACCCGCCACACTCGCAATTATAAGACCAGGAATCTCAAATATGCCATGAGGCGCCACCAATAATATGAAATCAAGGAATGGAACCTTCGAAGCGAAATAACCCATGAAAAGTCCATTAAATGAAAGGAATATGCCGGTGAAAATACTCAAGGATAAACCGCCAAGATAAAGTAACAATATAGCCTGGTAATTATGGGAAAACAAAGACAATACTGTGATCTTCAACTCCTCCTCAATGATACTCTTCCTAAATTCATTTAATACCGGGGCTAGTATGGTATCCAGGAAACCTGCGGCAAAGTATCCTATAATTGCAGAGCCAATAAACAATAAAGTGGATATGATAAGATAATCCCGATTTTCCCTATAAAGATAAACTAGGAGATTCATGGTTTCACCCTGCCAAGTATGGAATCCGCTACCTTCTCGGCCTTTTTCCTTTTCCTTGAGAAGTCCTCGAAGAATCTTCGCATATAATCTGCAGCATTACTTTTACATTCACCACACATAAGAGTACCCATTCTACAAGCCTCATAAATCTCTCCAATCTCCTTATCAGATCCTGTCATATGATACAATAGAATCTCATATACAATACAATCCTCCGGAACGCCCCCAAACTCCCTTTGCTCCTCTAAAGTCTCCCTTCCACCAGTCTTAGCATTCTTAACCTTTGATTCAATCTCATCCGGACTATCAGTCAAAAATATCGCGCTAGACGGCCTGCTGCTTGACATTTTACCCCCTGTCAAACCCCTCATAAACCTGTGATAAGTGGAGGATGGTAGAATAAAACCATACTTTTTCTGGAAACGAGCCGCTATATCCCTAGTAAGGCGTATATGAGGGTCTTGATCCGGGCCTACAGGCACCAGGGTTGGTCTGGGCCCCCCGAACTCTTCTAGTTGTGGGTGTAATATATCCGAAGCTTGTATAAGGGGAACATAAACATGGGCCATGTTAGTTGAGCCAGTGAAACCATATATAGCCCTTAATTCGTTAAAGTTAACTTTCTTCGCGAATATATATGCAAGATCCTCCACTAGAAGATTCTCTGATTGTAGATAGACGTGTATGTTATCCTTTGTAAGGTCAAGGCCTAGGGCTAGGTAACTGGTTATATATTCTTTGATTGCGAATTCCCTTGATTCTTGGAAGTCGATGTCGCGTGCAGAATATGATTCCATGTCTGCTATTGGAATGTAGATTTCTGCTCCTTGTTCATCATACCAGATTAACTGGTCCACTATCATCTTATGTCCGATGTGCATCCGGCCGCTGGGCATCATCCCAGTGACCACTGCGAAATCCTTTTTTTTATTTATGGCTTCTATTATCCTTTCATAGTCTCTGTGACCGAATATTATACTTCTTCTCATGAGCCAGTGAGGATCCTTTATCTTTTCTATGATCTTGGTGAATGGTTTTATACCGAATTTTTCCATCATCTCATTGTATTCTAGTATGGCTGAACTCCATGGGTCTATCATAATTTATCCACCTTTAGGGTCTGATCCATTCTACCCTGTAGTAGGTGATGTCTTCTTCGTCATCGACTACTGCTAGGATCAGCTTTTTTCTCACTCCATGGGCGACTCTCACATAACTTGAAAAATCTAGGATTTTAAGGTTTGCGCTTTCATGCAGAACTTTTACAAGGTAGGTTGAATGGCCTTTGCCAGGGGCCTCACCCCTCTCATATACTCTGAATTCTGAACCATATTTGAATCCAGTTTTTATTATGTAGCCTCTTTCTCGAAGATCTCTATAGACTATGAATTTCTGGTATAAGCCGCGCCTGTTTAGGATGGATATGAATTCATTGGAACTTATCTTGTTTTCACCATCCCATATTGAGAGTTTGCCTTTTTCTTGTAGGTATGCTGCTTCTACCAGTGAAAGTTTTAATCTGTCATCTTCTAGGTTTCCATAGTGGCTTTTCTGGTTTAGGCGTAGGGCTGTGGAATCTGCTTCAATTGTTATGGTGTCACCTGCTAGCTGACCATCCAAGTCTCTTCACCATTTTAGTAGTGTGCTTCTGCAAGGTCCTTTTCTGTTTTTCCAAGTTTTTCCATTAGTGTTGCTATTAGGCCATCGAGTATTAGTAGGCTTGTATCTTCATATAATGTTCCGAGGGGTGTTAGGTTATCACAGTTGCCTTTTTTTATCTCTTTTTTGTAGTCTCTGTATTCGCCGGTTTCTACATAGAGTTTAAATTCGGATATTTCTTTGAGTTTTGACTTTTTGTTTGCTGTTATCCCTATTATTGTCGTGCCTTTCCCCTTTAATCTTTTAACTTCTTTTATTATGGTGTCTGTGTCCCCTGAGCTTGAAATGACTATGATGAGGTCGCCTTCCTTGGGTGTTATGGTTGTGGAGTCTCCTATTACATGGACCTTTAGTTCTAGTTGGGCGAGTCTCATTGCAAATGCTTCACCTATTAGTTTTGACCTGCCACTGCCTAGTATGAATATGGATCTGGGTTTCGCGAGCTCTTCTACTATCCCCTGCACTTCTTTTTTATCGATATTTTCCGCGGCTTTCATGGAATGTTTCATTATTTTTTTAATAACTTTGGCTATCATCTTAGATTCCTATATTAGTTATTCTGATACCTGCATTTTTTATCTTATTTTTCATGTTTAGGTTGATGAGTAGTGGTGTTATCTTTTCGATTATCCTAGCATTTTCTAGTGCTCCGCAGTCTATGCCCCTGACTCCGGGTATTTTCTCTGCAAGGCCTATTACAATCTTTTTAGCATCTTCATCATCTGATGTTATGAGACAGTCACATTCCACACTCTTTTTATAATCTAGGAGACTGTAGGCGCTTATGTTATTGAATGCTGATACTACTCTTGCTTTTTTGAGGAATTTCGCCGATCTTTCAGCGGCTGAACCATCCCATACTTCAAGGTATCTTGCACCGGAACCGCCTATGGAACTTTCAAGGGGTACTGTGGCATCTATGAATATCTTATCTTTAACATGATCTTTTATGGATTTTAAGGTTGCCATCTGGGCATGTAACGGTACTGTGAGCACTATGATATCTGATAGGCTCGCAGCATCCTTATTATCCATACCCTCTAATTTCAACTTGGGGTCTCCTGTCATCTCTTTTATTCTATCCACAGCATCCTGGGCTCTTTCAGCATCCCTTGAGCCTATTATAACATTTTCCCCAGCCATCGCGAATCTCAAGGCCAGTCCCATGCCCTGATCTCCTGTTCCTCCTATTATTGCAATCTTCATATTTGGGTTCACCCCCTTATATTAGGTTTAATTTTTCCAGGAAAGTTAAACTTTCAAGCAATTCTTCTTTACTCTTAACTTCAATTGTTAAAATCCCCCCGTATCCTTCCAGGCTCTTGAATATTGAGGGGAAATCTATGCTCCCTGTTCCAAGGGCTTCATGTGAATCTTCCAGGCCATTGTTGTCTGATAGGTGTACATGGCCTATTAGGTCTATTTTAATTTTATGGGTTGTGTAGCCCATGGTATGTGCATGGCCAACATCGAGTGTTGCCATGATTTCCAGTTCATTGACTAGGCTATAGAGTTTTTCCAAGTTTTTGTAAAGGTATTTTTCCATGTTTGGCATATTTTCAAGGCAGAGTGTCACGTTCAAGTCATCTGCATAGTCTTTAAGTTCTTTAAGGGAGTTGAGGTTATATTCTGTTATTTTGCCTTTGTAGGCTCTTGCAAGGAATGGCACGCTACCAGGATGTAATACTAGCTTATCAGAGCCTATTTGGGCTGCCAATTCCAGGGAGGATTTTATCTCCATTATGGATGATTTTCTTATGGTCTGGTTGGGTGAGGCTATGTTTATATCAGAGATTGGGGCGTGTAATATGTATTTGAGGGTGTGGCTGCTGATTATATCATCTATTATCTCTATTGGATATTCATTGATTATTTCACAATAGTTGATCCCAAGCCCCTCTATGTATTCTAGTGTGGTTTCAAGGGGTGCTGGATGTAAAGCTAATGTTGAAACTCCAAAATCCAATCTAAACCACCCTATTTTCAGGTTTCTGATCTCACACGGGCTTTTATGGGTGTTCCCGTCCTGATAGCGTCTAATATGATCTCCGCCAATTCAATGTCCTTTTTTATCTTTATTGTGCCTTTTTTTCCGACTGTGGCCGTGAAGAGGTATTCCTCATCCACCATTATATCATATGATACTCCTATGGATTCCTTGCCAAAGTCTAGGACAACATAATTTCCAGAAATGTCAACTGGAACTTCTATCAGTCCTTTCTCTTCTATTTTTTCTAGTGGCTCTATATTGATGCTTATACCTATTTTATTTTCGATCTCATCAATAGTTTTACCCTTTTTACCTATAATCTGTGGAATATATTTTTCCTCAACCCATACTCTTGCCCTTTCATCAGATTCAAGTTCAACCTTGAACTTACCAGCGGGTAAACGTTTTCTGAACTCTCTTTCAATTTCCCTTTCGACAATTATCTGGGCTGGGGTTTTCCTCTCAGCTACAGAGGAAACCTCCATTACAATGGTCTGCTCACCATAAGTGTAGATTTCATATACTAGTTCTCCTGTTTCAAAGTTTCTGATTTCTATGACCGGCCTTGCAAGGTCTGCTTCAACCATGCCACTGGGCACCTTCACAGTCAATGAAATATCATAGACCGCTTTTATTTTCCCGTCTTCGATGAATATGGTTGTATCAACTATTGAGGGTATCATTCCAAGTTCCACCCTCCCTATTATCCTTTGGATGGCGTCTATGGGCCTTGTGGCATGTACTACTCCGACCATACCAACACCTGCAAGGCGCATATCTGCGAATATCTTAAAGTCTCTTGTTTTGCGCAGTTCATCATATATTGTGTAGTCTGGTCTTACTAGTAGTAGTATGTCCGCGGTTTTTTGCATGTCACGTTCTATTGGAGCATATTGTGTTATCTCATCGCCTACTTGCAAGTCTCTTGGGGATTCCATGGTTTTGACTATAGCATTCATCTCCTTGCTGAAAAATTCGGCGACGGCCTGGGCGAATGTGCTTTTACCAGCCCCTGGGGCTCCTGCGATAAGTATGCCCTTGGCTGTGTCCCTTAAACGTTCCATCAACTCATCTGATAACCTGTAATCTTCTAAGGAGACTCTTGCAACGGGTCTTACGGCTGTTATCTCCATTGCCTCGGAAAATGGCGGTCTTGCGATTGATATCCTATATTCTCTGAATTGAACGACTGTAGCGCCTTCCATTTCAATCTCGATAAAACTCTTCAAGTCACTTTTAGCCCTTTCAACTATCTCTCGGGCCATCCTATGGATTTCTAACCGTTTCAGCGGCTTTGAACCTATCTTGACAAGTTTTATATTTCCTGGTTTTCCCTTTTTTGCCATTGGCACAACATTCTCTTTCAAGTGGACTGACATTGTATCTTCGTCGAAATATTTGCTTATTTCGAGTTTATCATACTCTAAGACCTCTGGTTGTATGTATACCACGTCTAGTCCCTGTGCCCTCGCAACCTCGGCTTGTACCCTGTCACTTGTGACTAGAACGGCGTCATGTTCTCTGGCCGCGCTCCTTATCATAGCATCTATTTCACCACCCCTGGCAAGGGCTATCTCATCTAATGTTGGCCTTCTACCCACAAAACTCAAGGAGATTATATCCTTCTTACTTAAACTCTGCAAGTTTTTAAGCTCCTCCAAGCCATTGAATCCTGTTTCACGGCCCCTGTTCGCCTGATATTCTAGTTCGGAGACCACGGCTTCTGGTATGATCACTTCACTCCCCTTGAATTCTTCTTCTTGTACTATGTCTGTGATTCTCCCATCCACAATAACGCTTGTATCTGGGACTATCTTCATATTTAATCATCCCCCATAGATTTCCTTGGGATTGAAAACTTTCTTACCTATTTTCTCTAGTCTTTTAGGGGGGATTAACCTTCTATAGAAGCATGAATAATAGCCGGTATGGCAGGCGCCGCCTTTTTGTTCTACTTTGAGTATTATGGCATCCATGTCGCAATCTACTAGTATCTCATCCACCCTTTGGGTGTGCCCTGAAGTTTCACCTTTTAACCAAACTTTTTTCCTGGATGTGCTCCAGTAATGGGCCATACCAGTCTCAATAGTCTTCTCTAGGGCTTCTTTATTCATATAGGCTACCATTAGGATCTCGTTGGTTTTTTTATCTTGTGCTATTGCTATTATAAGGTTCTCCCCACCTATCTTGTGTCTAAAATTTAAGATCATATCCCTCCTTTAGATATTCTATGATATCCTCTAGTTTTACAGGTTCTTGTGAACCAGTCTTCATGTCTTTTATGGTGACTTTCCCCTCTTTAAGGTCCCTTTCACCTACAAGGATGACCTTTTCCACGTTCAGATGATCTGCATATGACAATGTTTTCCTCAGTTTTCGCCCGGAAAGATCAACATCCGAGGCTATACCCGCATTTCGAAGATCCTGAACAATCCTATAGGCCACCCTACGGGTTGAATCCGAAACCGGGGCCACGAAAACCTTGGCGAATTGGAAACCTCCACTTTTTTTCTCTTGTTTTTCCAGGGCTGTTATGAGTCTGTCGAATCCGAATGCGAATCCTGTTGATTGGAGTTTTTCACCACTAAATAATTCTATGAGGTTGTATGTGCCCCCACCACAAACCTGTTTTTGAGCTCCCAGTGATGGTACATATATTTCAAAGACTATGCCAGTATAATAATCTAGGCCTCTGGCGATTCCAAGATCTAATTTATAGTTTTCAACTTTAAAATCATCTAGGAGTTTTATAAGTTCCTTGAGGTCATCTAGGGATTCCATTGCAAGTTCACAACCACCTATAAGGTCTTCAACCACTCCAAGCACCTCTAGGGAACCTTTCATGTCTATAAGGGATAATAATAATTTCTCGGCATCTTTATCTATTCTTATCTTTTCTAGGTGGTCTTGGAGTTCTTTAACATCTCCTTTATCGATCAGACCCATTATCTTATCCTGTTGTTTCCCTTTTATCCCAGCATCTTCTAGTATGCCTCTGAGTATGCCTAGGTGTCCTATATGTAATCTGAACTCTTCAAGGCCTAGTTTCCTTAGACCATGTTCTGCTAATGCTATAACCTCTGCTTCTGCTTGTGGAGATTCTGCACCTATAAGCTCGCATCCGAACTGCCAGAATTGTCTGAACCTGCCTGCTTGGGGTCTCTCATATCTGAAACAACTCCCATAATAATACATTTTTATGGGTTTAGGATGTTTCCTCATCTCATTCAAATATACCCTGGCTACTGGTGCAGTGAGCTCTGGTCTCAGGGCCAGGTCACGGTTGGCCTTATCCTTGAAGTGGTAGATTTGTTTCACTATCTCTTCTCCTGACTTTAAGGTGAAGAGTTTTAAATCTTCGAAGATTGGAGTTTTTATCTCATGATAACCATAGGTTTCAAAAACCTTCTTCAGGGTTTCCTCAACCCTTTTCCTCTTTTCCATGTCCTTAAATAGGAAGTCTCTTGTTCCGCGCGGCCTTGATATCTCCATGGTCTTCTCTCCTCCAGAAAAACAAGATTTTTCGGATCTATTCATAATATTTGAGGTATTCTTCTAACATTTTTGGGAATGATACTGCGTCAAGGAACCTTAAACCTAATCTTTCAGCCCATACTTTAATACCTTCATCTGCTGCCACCACACCTGCACCTAATTCTTTTGCAAGTAATAGTACGTCGAGGTCTGGGGCGCTGTCAAGGGTCCCTCTGCGGAGGGCGCTCCTATACTTTTTCCTGAAATCTTTTATAGCCCCGCCTATCACTTCCATTTCTATCCTGCTCTTTTTAACACCCTTGGATGCCATTACCATGGCCTCGACTGCAGCCTCCCATATAGCAGCTTCTGATATCCTCATACCCTTATTCATCCTCTCCCTTATATCTCTGACATATTCAAAGAATACCTGTGATGGTATCATGGTATCATAACGGTTTGGTGTCTTTTTAACTATCCATGTCTCTGCCTTCACAAGGATCTCCTCTGGGCAACTATAACGGTTCATATAATCAGTGAACTCCTTATAGGTTACTGGGGGCATATGACAACTTATATTCAATTTGATACGGGATCTTGCTATAAGGTCAAGGAACCTGTCCACCGACTTGTGAAGATCACCAGCTCCAAGCATCTCTTTCAATTGGTTATCAGTAAATGCTGTTGTGTCAAGTACAAATCTTTGTTTTGCAAGCAACTGTATTCCCCCATGATCGTGATAGAATATATTATCATCAACAACAAATAAATATACTTGGATCTACCAAGAGATTAAGAGAAGATAAGGCGCGTGATAATTTGATAACAGGAAAAACCAAAGTCACTGGTGTCATAGGCGACCCAATAGAACACAGCCTATCACCCATCATGCATAACGCCGCATTCAATCACCTAAACCTAGACTATGTATATGTGGCCTTCCATGTTAAAAAAGGAAAGGCAAAAGAGGCAATAGAAGCCATGAAAACCTTCAAAATAAAAGGTCTTAATGTCACAATCCCGCACAAAATAGATATTATAGACTACATTGACAAGATAGATGAAACAGCAAAGCTTATAGGAGCCGTTAACACCCTAAAACTAGAAAAAGGGGAAGTATGGGGTTTTAACACGGACGGTTTGGGTTGTATAAGAGCCCTAGAAGAGATAACATCACTCAAAGACAAAAACGTGCTAATCCTGGGTGCTGGGGGAGCTTCAAGAGCCGTTGCATTCCAACTAATATCAGAAAACATAGAAAACCTATACATCCTCAACAGAACCCCGAAAAAAGCCGAAAAAATAGCAGAAGACATAAAAACCAACACAGGAACCCGGATATTCGCAGGTGGACTAGAACACCTAAAAGAAAAAATCAAAAACGCCGATATACTCATCCACACAACACCAGTCGGAATGCACCCAAAAACAGATGAAAAACCACTCATAACAGCAGAAATGATGCACAAAAACCTCATCGTGAAAGACCTCGTTTATAATCCGCCCAAAACAACACTACTAAAAGAAGCCGAAAAAGCAGGTGCAAAGACAATATCAGGGATAAAAATGCTAGTATACCAGGGAGCAGAATCATTCAAAATATGGACAGGCCAAAAAGCCCCCACAACTATAATGGAAAAAGCAATACTAGAAGCAATAAAACGGTGATCAAATTGGAAGGACCATGGATAGAAAAATACCGGCCAAAAACATTAGAAGAAATAGTAGGACAAGAACACATCATACCAAGACTAAAACGTTACGTTGAACAGAAAAGCATGCCCAACCTCATGTTCACAGGACCCGCAGGCGTCGGCAAAACAACAGCAGCCCTAGCACTAGCCAAGGAAATACTAGGAGAAAATTGGAGACAAAACTTCCTAGAACTCAACGCATCCGACGCAAGAGGAATAGACACAGTAAGAACCAACATCAAAAACTTCTGCCGCCTAAAACCAATAGGCGCACCCTTCAGGATAATATTCCTAGACGAAGTAGATAACATGACAAAAGACGCACAACACGCCCTCAGAAGAGAAATGGAAATGTACACAAAAACAGCAGCATTCATACTCTCATGCAACTACTCCTCGAGGATAATAGAACCACTACAATCAAGATGTGCAATATTCCGATTCCTACCACTCAAAGGCCACCAAATAAAAGAAAGACTAGAACACATCGCAAAAAACGAAAAACTAGAATACGAAACAACAGCCCTAGACATCATAGCATATTTTGCAGAAGGAGACCTTAGAAAGGCCATAAACATACTACAAGCCGCAGCATCACTACAAGAAAAAATAAGCGAAGACACGATATACGAGGTAATATCAAGAGCCAGGCCAAAAGACGTTCGAAGAATGATAAAAACAGCCATAGAAGGACAGTTCATGGACGCCAGGAACATATTAAGAGAGATCATGATCCTACAAGGAGTAAGCGGCGAAGACATGATAGACCAAATATACCAGGAAATATCAAGACTCGCCATGGAAGGATCACTAGAACCCGAAACCTACATAAAATTTATCGATTCCATCGGAGAATACGACTTCAGGATAAGAGAAGGTGCAAACCCCCGAATACAACTAGAAGCCCTCCTCACAACATTCCTAAAAGAATAAACCCCCGAGGAAACTCAAAATGTCATGGACCGAAAAATACCGGCCAAAAACATTCAAAGAAATGGCCGGTAACAAAAAGGCCATAGAAGAAATAAAAGAATGGATCAAAGCCTGGAAAGAGGAAGGCCCGCAACCCCCACTCCTATTAATAGGACCGCCAGGAACAGGGAAAACAACACTGGCCCATATCATAGGATCCCACTTCTCTGATAAATTAGAACTTAACGCCAGCGACAAAAGATCATATGACGCCCTCATAAACATTATAGGGGAAACATCAACCACCAAATCATTATTCAATAATAACCTCAAGCTAATCATACTTGACGAAGTTGATGGTATACACGGAAACGAAGACCGCGGAGGAGTGCGCGCAGTAAAAAAAATAATAAAAGAATCAAAACATCCAATAGTCTTAACAGCCAACGACCCTTATAGCAAAAAACTACAAACCATAAAACCATCTTGTAGAGTCATCAACATTAGAAAGGCACATCCAAACTCAATAGTAGCATACCTTAAAAAAATCTGCAAAGAAGAAGGCATAGAAGCAGACCCAAAAATCCTAAGAGAACTCGCCAAAAGGTCACACGGAGACCTAAGATCCGCAATAAATGACCTTGAAGCCATAGCACGAGGAGAAAAAAAGATAGGAGCAGAACTCCTAGAAGCTGGTGAAAAAGATACATTCCCCAGCCTATTCGACGCTATAAGAGCCATCTTAAAAAGCAAAAACATTAGACATATAAAAGAGGCCATGCAAATCGACGAAGACCCCCAACTACTACTTGAATTCACAGCAGAGAACATCCCAAGGGAATATGAGAAACCACATGAGATAAAAAAAGCCTATGACCACATAAGCCGTGCAGACATATTCTTCGGAAGAGCAACACAAACAAGAGACTACATATACTGGCGCTATGCATCAGACCATATAGGAGTCGGAGTAGCACTATCAAAGGATGAAACATATAGGAAATTCACAAGATACGCAGGTCCGGGATCATTCCAACTCCTCGGAAGAACAAGAGCTAAACGCCAACTCATAGAAGACCTAGCAGAAAAAATCTCAAAAAAACTACACATATCAAAAAGAGTAGCCATATCAACATTCCCATATCTTCAGATCATCCTAGAAGATGAAAAAACCGCCCAGGAAACCAAAAGGTATCTGGAATTAACAAGTGAAGAATTCAAGATCCTCAGAGGAAAAAGAAAACCGCGGAAAAGCAAAAAAACAAAAACCGAGAAAGTGGAAAAAGAAGACCCCCCAAAACAAAAAGAAAAACAGACAACACTCCTACAATTCAAATAAAACCTTGGATATAACCTATAGATTTTAGCATATTCTCCCTAAACTGTGGAAAAATTTCATCAAAAAAACCTATAAATTCCTGGATGAGATCATCTTTTATTTTTATTTCGGTTCCAAGCCACCTTTCAATCCAAGCTACAGGCACTCTCAAAAGAGGATACAACAACCTTCCCCTACTATTCTCCCTCGGAGGGCCGGTAATCGGCTCGCCATTAATCATCCTCTCTATGGAATTAGCGATTATATGATCAAGTGTCAATGGACAGGCGATAAAATCAAACCTTGGACCGGTCACTAAACTAACACCATATTTTCTAGTGTAGGGTTCCAATACAACGTATAAAGTGTATAAGAGGGGATCATCACCCTCCTCGATGAATATCCTCTGATGAGGCTCCAATTCACTTGAAAGTACATGGGAAACTCTTGAACATATCATCTGGAAAATCTTAGATCTCACAACCTTCATACTAGGATAATTTTTTTTGAATAATTCCTCTCGCTTCCTGGAAAATCTTGAAAACCTAAGATTATTTATGAAAACAGAATCTCCCACAACACTCACAAACCTCGTGTCAACACCAATACTCGAAAGAAACTTCAAAACCTCACTCTTCATCCAAGAAACCCTCCAACATAATCATATTTTATTCCCCACCAAAAATATAACATAGGTGGTTAAATTGTTCGACTTCCTTAAAAAGAAAGATAAAATCCTTGAAATAGAACCCGACGGTCCAATAGACTGCATAGCAGACTTCACCTACAACTTCTATTGGCAACAAAAAGGCGAAGAACTCAAACCAGAAGACCCAATACCCGGAACAAAATACACCTACAAGGACATAATAGAACACCTAAAAAAAGGCGGCACCCTAAAAATACTAGGAGATGCAGGCCACAGATTATCATCGAGTATGGGGGTTGATCTAAAATTTTTTGGGGGAACAGGCAAACCAATAAACGTGGGTGAAGTTATCATAGAAGGCGACGTCGACACCCGAATGGGTATAAGCATGGTAAAGGGGACAATATACGTCAAAGGTAAAGTCAAAGAACCCATCGGAAACCTCATAGAAGTAGAATCCGACAAAAAAGGATACAAGAAATTCAAATCAATAACAGACATAGTCACCAACGGCTTGCGGGGAGAAAAACCAATAGGAGCATCCCTAGCAGGTAACAGGCTCATAATAGATGATGGACGCATAAGAGACACGATAGGGGCTAGACTAGACATTGAGGCTCAGATAATACATGAGGGTGATGTCGACCTCTCCACAGGCATACTAATGAAAAAAGGCGTTGTAAAAGTAAATGGAGATGCTGGGAGGAATACAGGGGCCTTACTAAGTGGTGGAACGGTGATAATAGATGGGGATACTGGCGACTTCACAGGCATTGACATGAAATCAGGCACAATTATAATAAATGGAGATGCCGGCAAATTCATGGGAGCTCAAAGGAAAGGAGGGATCATACTAGCAAAAAATGGTAAGCCAGTACCGCCAACATCAGAAAATAAACTCACAGAAGAAGACAAACAAACACTAATAAAATTCGGGTTCAAACCCCAATCATTCAAAAAATTTTCATAATAAACTCCAAATGGTTCATGTGACTCTTCCATCAATGGGGACAAATCCACCATGAAAAAATGTTCAACACAATCCAATAATCCATGGATAACCAAAAAAATACATCTGAAGTGAACACACTGCAATGGGGGGGTTTAACAGCAACGGAAAGTTAAAAATCAAATTGCATAAACTTTCTTTGAATCCAGCCTTAAACCGACCTTGTAATATACATGTACATCCACTGAAAAAATTGCTCTAACTGGTGTTTAGGGGGGTAGAACCAGTTTTTTTCAAGGTTCCAATAATGAAATTTTGAATCAGCATAATGTATAATTATAGTAATAATGATAATCCCCATCATCCACCCATAATGACCCATAATATAGGATATTACCACAAAAATAAGTGGAACACCAATAAATTTTAAGTTTCTATCCCTTACAGTCTTGTATTCTTCCTCCAAATTTTCAGGTTCCTTTGGCATAACAACCCCTATTATAGCCAATGCTGTTAAATGCACAGCTAACTTAAAAACGTCTCCAGGATCACCTAGAGGTTTGGCTCTGTAAACTTCACTCTTTAGTGTGTTAACATGGATATCTTCCCCAAGCAATGATTTGACGATTTCTAATGGGAATCTACAATTTGTCTACCGGCTCATTCAGCCTTATAGAAGAGTATGCTGAAAAATTTACTCTAGGAAGAATTAAGAGCGTGCCTGTTCAGCGTACTACTGTTCCTTGGCCTTTTTTCTGATATCCAATTTTTCGAGGAGTATTACGTTGTATTTGTCAATGTGGTAATGGAAGAGTTTGTGGAGGAAGTTGTTTCTCTGGTTTTTTTCGAGCTTCTCGTAAAAAGCTTGGCATACTTTCCTTTTTGCTTTCTCCCTTTTTTTTGAACCCTTCCTTGTCAAATTGCTTTCGCGCTTTCTTTTATCTTCTTTATTGTCTTGTCGAAAAATAGAGGATTTTCGAGTGTTACACCATCACAGTCAATACGGTAGTCGGTTTTATCGATGTCAAGGCTTATGATTTTGCCAGATGGTGAGTGATGATCGGTTCAATTTGAAAGATTGCGAAACATTTCCCGCTTTTACTCTTTTTCACTATTACTCCCTTCATTTTTGACTGTCATGGGGGGGCTACTTTGACTTTGCCAACATTTGGGAGTGAAAGTCTGTTTCTGTTCAGTTTGAAGCCACTTTGGTTGAAATTTAGGACCTTTGAAGGAATTTGGGGGGGGAAGTCTTGTATCTCAAGTTACCTACTTTCTTATCCTTCTTCAGCTCTTTTGAGGGCTTTGACCAGAACCTCTTCTCTGGAATAGGATGCTTATCCTATTTCTTCCTTTGGCCAATTCTAACCTTATCATTTGTTATCTAATAAAATATATATTGGATGTTGGATAAAAGAGGGGGCTGATGTTTGGTATTGTAGAGTATTTGAGTAATATTGTTATTGGGTTCATCCAGGAAACAGGATACTTTGGAGTTTTTATATGTATGGTCCTTGAGAGTGCATGCATCCCATTGCCTAGTGAGGTTATAATGCCGTTTAGTGGATATGTAGCATGGAAGGGGGGTATGAGCATCTTTGGGGTCACATTTATAGGGGCTCTAGGAAACCTTATAGGCTCATGGATAGCTTATCTTGTGGGATTTTATGGTGGCAGACCATTCCTTGAAAAATATGGTAGGTATATTCTCATCACAGAGAAAAAGCTTGAAATGGCAGAAGAGTGGTTTGCAAAGTATGGTCATGAGGCGGTTCTAATCTCAAGGGTTCTTCCTGTTATACGTACATTCATCTCATTACCAGCTGGGATAGCAGAAATGGACTTGAAAAGGTTCACAATCTACACCTTCTTGGGATCCGTGCCATGGTGTTTCGCCTTAACATATATTGGATACAATTTGGGTCCTAACTGGTCGACTGTAGAATCCATATTTCATCTGCTTGATTATGCTGTTATCATAGGATTGGTTTTGCTCATAGTCTATCTGTGGAGGAAGATTTAACTATCCTCTTTTTTTTGATTGGGAGTTTCTCATAATATTCGTTGTAGCCTAGATGGAAGTGTGGAAGTTCCCTTTTAAGCTCCTCTTCAAGTTCTAGTATCATCTGGTATTCCCTGGGGTTTACGTAGGCTATTAGTTTATTTTCCCATGCTTTTGGACATTTTAAACTGCAGGGTATGAAACCTGATGGTAGTATAAGTGCATATGCGTCTTCTGGAAATTCCATTTCTTCTAATTCTTTTAGGTGTTTTTTGTCTATTGCGAATCTTGTCTCTTCTGAAAAGCTTTTCATGCAACATTCTGGATAGCCTAGTAGTCGGCCTATCTGGTAGTCGTCGCCCCGGTAGATTCCAAGTTCTGTGGATACGAGCGGGTCTAGGGCGGGTCTTGTTGGGGGATTATATCTGTTGACGATTTCTATCTCTTTTTCTAAGCGGGCCATTAATTGGCTGAAGTAGAACTCATCCACGCGACAGATGCTTTTAGGGCCGTCCTGGCAGTTGTTTTCTCTTAATTTGATTATTTTCTTGTAGATTTCCTCGAGCAATATGGTCTTCCCCCTATTTTTGGGCTTTTAGGACTTTGTATTCTAGTATGAGGTCTTTTCCTAGGGTGTGGTATTTTTTGAGTTGTAGTTTTATCGCATCTTTCATATAGGGTATGCCTTGGCCGCCTACTAGTGTTTTTGCTTTAACTCCACCTACTATCATAGGCGCTATAGCGACTCTTACTTCATCTACGAGGCCTTCTTTGAGCATGGAGAAGTTTAGGGTTGAACCGCCTTCTAGCATTAGTTTTTTTATACCCATCTTTTTTAGTTCGGCCATTAATTTTTTCAGGTTTACTTTTTTGTTGCCGGTGGTGATGATTTTGGCTTTTTGTGATAGTTTTCTGATTCTTTCTTTTGGGGCGTTTTTGGAGATTGCTATTATTGTGGGGGCTTCTTTGTTGAGTATTCTGGAATTTGGGGGTGTTCTTGCTTTGCTGTCGACAACTATTCTTGTGGGGTTTTCTGATTTGTCTGCTTTTATCTTGTGTATTGTTAGTCTGGGGTTGTCTATGAGTACTGTGTTTATTCCTACCATTATAGCGTCACATTCTCTTCTTAGTTTATGGACTCTTATAAGGTCTTCTTTTCCTGATATTTCCGAGCTTCCGGTGTGGGTTGCTATTTTACCGTCAAGTGTCATGGCAGCGTTTAATATAACATAGGGTTTCAATTTATTGTCCACCCCCAAAGTTATTATGTGATGATATATTCTATTTGATTTGGAGGTATAAAGTTATGGACAGGTATGAGAGAGGTTTGAGGATATTATATGAGATTAATAGGGATTCTTATGAGGAGCTTAAAGGGGAGTTGGAGGATATAGCGCCTGATTTTGCGCGTATTGTTGCAGAGTTCCCTTATGGTGAGATATATTCCCGTGGAGGTCTTGATCTTAAAACCAGGGAGCTTATAACTATCGCTGCTTTAACAACCCTTGGAAGCGCCACTTCGCAGCTTAAGAGTCATATACGTGGTGCTGTTAATGCTGGTTGTACTAGGGAGGAGATAATAGAGACAATAATACAAATGTCGGTATATGCTGGGTTTCCAGCTGCTATAAATGCTTTGATAGCGGCTAAAGAAATTTTGAAAAAGTGAAGTGCCCTTCAACTTTGCAAGGATTTGGGATTTAGCAGTGATAAGAAGTTGAAGGTGGGATGATCATATCCCGAATACTTTTTTCGCATTTTTTTCTGTTATTTTGTCAACTTCTGTCATGTTTATATTTTTTATTTCGGCCATTTTTTTCAGGTTTTCTTCTATGAATGATGGTTCGTTCCTTTTGCCCTTGAATGGGGATAGGTATGGGCTGTCGGTTTCTGTTAGAATGTTTTTGAGTGGTAAATTTTTGATTAATTGTTGGTGGTGGTCTATGAAGCATATCATGGTGGAAAATGAGAGGTAGTATCCTTCTTCTTGGATCTGGGATGCTGTTTCTAGGTTGCCACTGTAACAGTGGAATATGGCGTCTTCTAGTGGGTGTTCTTTTATGATTTTTAGGGCTTGTTTTTCGCTGTCTCTTGCATGTATGATGAGTGGGAGTTCGTATTCGATTGCAAGTTTTATGAATAGTCTGAATATTTTTTCTTGTTTTCTGCGACCTTCCAAGTCTCTGGTATGGTGGAAGTCCAGTCCACTTTCTCCAACAGCCACTGCATTTTCTATATTCTCTTCTATCTCCCTTATAAGATCTTCTAAGGCGTTGTGTTCTATTTTAGCCGCGTTTACCGGGTGCAAACCTAGGGTGGAGTATATGAAGTGCCTGTGTTCTTCTGATAATCTGATGGATCTCCTCACACCCCCTAAACCGACTCCGGAGTCTATGATGGCTGTTAGTTTCTTTTTTGCCCGTTTTATAACTTCTTCTCTGTCTTTGTTAAAATCTTTGAAGTTTATGTGGCAGTGTATATCTATTATTTTATCATCCCCCCACATTAAATCCCGAATCTTCTCTCACGCTGCTGATATGATCTCAGAGCCCTTAAAAAGTCCACTTTCCTGAATTCTGGCCATAGACTGTCGCAGAAGTAGAGTTCGGAGTATGATAATTGCCAGAGTAAGAATCCGCTTAATCTCTCCTCTCCACTCGTCCTTATGATAAGGTTTGGGTCTTCCAACCCTGCCGTGTAAAGGTTGTTATTTATAACATCTTCATTGATATCATCTGGGTCGAGTTCACCCCTCTTAACCATATGGGCTATCTTTTTGGTGGCGTCAACTATTTCTAGGCGCCCATCATATCCTATAGCGATATTAAGAAGCCTATCATCATATTCTTCAGTGGCTTTTTCAGCTATTCTAATAGCCTCCTTCACATTCTCGGGTAAAAGGTCTAAGTTGCCGACTGCTTTAATCCTCACACGATTCTCATGGACTTTTTTGTTCTTCGCCACCCTTTTAAAGTTTTTCTCGAACAATTTCATAAGGCCTTCCACTTCCCTTTTGGAGCGTTTAAAGTTTTCGGTGGAAAAGGCATATACTGTTACAATTTCTATTCCAAGGTCTATACACCAATCCAACACCTTTTCAAGGGTTTTAATACCCATTTCATGGCCTTTAATAGGATTTTCACTACCTTGTAATCTTGAGTAGCGTCTGTTGCCATCCATTATTATGGCTACGTGCCTTGGCATCTTCTCTTTTTTCAGGTTCCTTAGAATGTACCATTCATATAATTTGTATATTGGTTTTAGGAATGACATTTCACATCCCCTTTCATCCTGGCAAGTTTATATGCGAATTTCAACGCCCTCTCATAACCCTTGATAGTTTGGGCCCTTGAAGTATCAATAAAAATAGGATCTATCCCAAGGGTTATAGCCCCATGACTTTTAGCTGATCCGACTAACACAAGACTCCTGAATATCAAGTTTCCTGTTATACCATCCGGGGCTAGAATCAGATCACGTTTATCTTCTATGGCATCTTCTATCAGAATATAATAGTGTTTTATATCATATTTATCTTTTATCATTGATGTTAACTTTTCAGCTTCTTTGATTGATTTGTCGATTTGTGGGGCTCTTCCAATATCCTGGGGTCTGCCACCTGAAATAACCGCTATAGTACCCTTGAGGCCTATCTTTTCCATGAACTTGGAAAAATACTCGATTATTTTAATTTTGTCATCTATTGTGAATCCTTCATCTATACCTACGGGGGCGAGTAAAAATTTATGATCATCCAATTCTATGTAGGATGCCCTTTTCAAATCCCCCATCTTCCTCAATTCTTTTATTATATGGGTTGAGCCTAGTGAACCTCTCACATATGCATCAGCAAAACCCTCACGTATCATATTAATAAATTCATCCTCTGAATAGGATAAAATAACCTTAAAATCCACATTATCCGCCGCCACTTCTATATTCTTGTTTTCACCAACACCCGCCGCGACAACCACCACAAAAAAGCCCCCTAAACATGATAAAATCATAGAATCTCCATTAGTAATTTCTAGACTCAAGGATTATTTATATTTAAGGAGTATAAAAAAAATCATTTCATGAAGAAGAAAATAATCATCATAATACTACTGGCAGTTATCATCCTCTTCGCATATACACATATAAAAAATCCCCAGAATGTGATGATGGGGAAAAAAAGCGTGCTCCTTTTATGTGTTGATCCAAGCGAACCAAGACCAGGAATAGGAGCAGTTGACATGGCATTCATAATAAAACTGGACAATGGGAATATAACAGATATAAAATCCATCTATCCAGGGCAGATGGCCCATCCAACAGCAACACCGCCACCATCCTTGAAGGCTACAGGCGTGGATAAATGGTACTTGCATGATGCGCTCTGGGAAAAAGATACTGAAAAGGGTGCGAAAATCGCCCAGGAAATAGTGGAATATAACACTGGTGAGAAAACCGATGCCGTAGTCATAGTAACTCCAGAGGCTGTTGACGCCATCCTAGCAAGGATAGGCCCAGTATATGTGGAGGGAGAAGGTTACATCTCAGGCAACTCAATAGAATTCTTAAGAGAAGAACAAAAGAGTGGATATAGTAGGGGGGAAGCGGTTAAATCGCTCATGAAAGCCCTGCTCAACGCTACACGGGATAGGGACAAGTATGTGAGCCTAGTAGATGAGGTTGTTAGGCAAAATGCCCGCGGCACTATAATTGTAATCCCACAACATGCACTTATAGAATTCTTAACTTACATAGGATTTGAGAAACTTATACAATAAGCTCCCAGGTGAAGATTTACTTAACAGTCCCTTTAATGGATTCCTCCATCACCTCTAATGTTGTCTCAAGATCTTCTATTTCATGGGCTGCTGAAATAAAACAGCATTCAAATTGTGAAGGTGGTATGAACACCCCACCCTCTAGCAGTCCATGGAAATATTTTTTGAAAGCTTCTATGTCAGCTGTTTTCGCATCAGCATAACTTTTAACTTCCCTTTGGGTAAAGTAAACCTGGAACATTGAAGATAGTCCTGCCAGGTGAAGTTCTAACCTGTTATCCTCTAGAATATCTCTTATACCGCCTCTTATCATTTCCCCTTTTCTGTTCAGTTCCCTGTAAAGGGTGTCTGTCAGCGCATTAAGCATACTTATACCAGCAGTTACTGATACAGGGTTGCCATTGAATGTTCCGGCCTGATAAACGTCACCTGCAGGTGATATGTTCTCCATTAATTCTCTTGGACCTGCTAGGGCGCCCATTGGGAACCCGCCACCTATAATCTTCCCATAGGTTACAAGGTCTGCTTTTATATTATAATATTCCTGGGCACCCCCAGGAGCCAACCTGAAACCTGTGATAACCTCATCAAATATTAAAAGCATATCATTTTCACTGGTTATTTTCCTCAAGAATTTTAGGTAGCCGTCTTCTGGTTCTATACAACCTATATTCGCCATCACAGGTTCTACTAGGATGGCTGCAATGTTGTCGTCCTTTTCTATTATCCTGGTAATTGATTCTTCATCATTAAAGGGTGCTGATATAGTATTTTTTGTCGTTTCTGGGGGTATGCCTGGTGAATCAGGGGCTGATACCGCGCCAGATCCAGGTTTTACCAGGACATAATCATGTGCGCCATGATACGCGCCCTCGAATTTAATTATTTTATCCTTTCCTGTGAACGCCCTTGCAAGTCTTATAGCGGCCATTGTAGCCTCAGTACCAGAATTTACAAATCTTACCATTTCAACAGATGCTACTCTTTCTATGACAAGTTTTGCAAGTTCAACCTCGGCTTTGGTTGGAGTACCATATGTACTCCCCTTTTTGATTTGTTCACAAACTGCACTTGTAACATTTGCTGGGGCATGTCCAAGTATTAGGGGGCCGTAGGCTAAACAATAGTCTATGTAACGATTACCATCCATGTCATAGAGCATGCAACCTTCACCTTTTTCGGCGAAAAAAGGATATGGTTCAAATCTTCTTACTGGAGAGCTCACACCACCCGGAAGAACTTCTAAAGCTTCTTTAAACAAATCCTTTGATATCATTTTAACCCTCCTCTCCTCTTTGTAAGGTTTATTAGGGCGTTGGTGGCTGCGACAGCAACTGGAGTCCCGCCCTTCGGACCTGAAGTTATAAGGTGTGGTATGTTAGTCTTTGCAAGAAGTTCCTTGGATTCAGCAGCCCCAACAAAACCAACAGGCACGCCTATAACAGATTTAACATCCATACCAGCTCCTATTAATCGGATCACTCTTAGGAGTGCTGTTGGGGCGTTACCAATCACCACAACCCCGGTGAAATCCTTTGAGCTCGCGTATTCCATCGCGGCCGCTGCCCTGGTCATGTCATGTTCCTTTGCCATTTTTATAACAGTTGGATGATTTATATAACATTTGATTTCTCCCTGGTATGATATCCCTGCTTTAACCATTTCAACATCCACTAGGATATCCTCAAAATCCTCTAAGGCTTTTATAGTGGCTGGTATGAAATCTGGACTCATTCTAATGATGTCAGCATATTCTGGGTCGGCTGTTGAATGAACGATCCTCTCTATAATCTCTGTTTCCTCTGAGGATAAACCTTTTATCTTGTCTTTTATAAGCTTTTTCACGATTTCTCTACTTTTTTCCGCAATTTCTTTCCCTTCCCTTGTCGATGCACCCATCATCAAAAATCACTTTTATGGGGTTAATCTTCTCCTATCCCTTGGGAATAACACGGTTTCCCTTATATTTTTAATTTCTAGTAGTGCCATTGTAAATCTTTCAGCTCCAAGACCCCAACCGGCATGGGGTGGCATGCCATATTTGAATGCTGAAAGATAACTTTCAAACGACCTTGGATTCAAGCCTTGCTTTTTGATCTTTTCAACCAAGAGATCATGCTCATGGACCCTCATGGCACCAGAGGATACTTCAAGGTCTTTGTACATGAGGTCGAAGGCGTAACTTTTATTTGGATCATCTTCCCGTGGCATGACATAGAATGGTTTTATAGCAGTCGGCCAAGATTTTATGAAGTAGTATCCGTCCATTATCTCGCCTAGGGCCTTTTCAGCGGCCCTTGAAAGGTCTTCTCCATGTCTGAGGTGTACGCCCTCTGAGTTGACCATTTCCACAACTTCGTCATATTCTAGTCTTTCGAAGGGCGTTCTTGGAATTTTAAGTTCTTTTCCTAGGATTTCGAGTTCGTCCTCGCAATGCTTTTTTATATCTTTTATGACTTTTACTATGAGTTTTTCAAGGATTTTCATAACATCTTCGTGGTTCATGAAGGCTGCTTCTATGTCAATAGATATAACTTCGTTTAGGTGCCTTAGGGTGTCGTGTTCTTCTGCTCTGAATATTGGTGCTATTTCATAGACTTTGTCGAGTCCGCTTGCCATCATCATTTGTTTGTAGAGTTGTGGGCTTTGGCCTAGGAAGGCTTCCCTTTCAAAGTAGGTTATGGGGAAGAGTTCTGTCCCTCCTTCGGTTGCGGATGCAACTAACTTCGGAGTGTTTATCTCGATAAAACCATTCTCTTCGAGGAAAACCCTCACTGAATGCAGCATTCTGCTTTTTATCTTGAATATGGCGCTTATCTCTGGTCTTCTAAGGTCTAGGAATCTTGAGTCTAATCTTGTGTCAATTTCGGCTTTAACTTTTCCTGTGGGGTCAAGTGGTAGAGGTTGTTGTGACTCGCCTAAAACACTTAGATTTGAGGGTATTACTTCAACGCCATTTGGGGCTTTTGGCGATTCTTTTACTGTTCCTTGGATTGATATCACGTATTCTTTTTTAAGTTTTCTCAAATTTTTGAAGAGTTCCTTGGATGTTTTTTTACTTGGGGCGGTAACTTGTATTATACCCTGTCTGTCTCTTAATAGTATGAATATTATCCCTCCAAGGTCTCTTATTTCGTGCACCCAGCCCATTAGGGTGACTTGGGTGCCGTCAAGTGATGGTGTGATTTCCTTTGAGTAATGGGTTCTCTTTTCATGCATGGTGTTCACCTCGCAAGTCTCTTTTTAAAGGATTCTGCGTGTGCATAGAGTCCTTCATATTCTGCCAGTGGTATTACAATGTTTTTGAGGGTTTTAAGACCATCCTCTGATAATATTTGTACTGTGGGTTTTTTCAGGAAGGATTCTGTTGATAATCCAGAGTACATCCTGGCGCATCCGCTGGTTGGTAGTACATGGTTGGTTCCTGAACCATAATCTCCTGCAGAAACTGGTGTTAACTCTCCAAGGAAGATTGAACCTGCATTTTCAATCTCATTTAATAGATTTTCAGGTTCATTGGTCATTATTATAAGATGCTCAGGAGCGTATTCATTGCTGAAATGAACCGCTTCCATAAGATCTTTTACGATGATTATTTTACCATGATTTTTGAGGGACTCTTTTATGATCTTCCCCCTTTTAGCATATCTAATTTTCTCTTCTAAGATTTTACACACTTTCTCTCCAAGACCCCTTGATGGTGTTACAAGTACAGAGGCCGCTTCAGGGTCGTGTTCGGCTTGTGCGATCATCTCTAATGCTATATATTCTGGGTTAGCATTCCTATCAGCTATTATCAGAACTTCTGAGGGGCCTGCTATGAAGTCGATGTCCACGTCTCCGTAGACTAATTTTTTGGCTGCTGTTACGAATATGTTCCCTGGGCCGACGATTTTATCAACTGGTTTTATGGTTTTTGTTCCGTAGGCCATGGCGGCTATGGCTTGAACCCCTCCGACCTTGTATATTTCATTTGCACCTGCCATATCAGCGGCTACTATGGTTGCTTCATTTACAGATCCGTCTTTGCGTGGTGGGGTGCAACAGATTATCCTTTTGACGCCGGCGATTTTTGCGGGTATCATGGTCATTAGGGCTGTGGAAGGATAAACAGCTCTTCCACCTGGTATGTAGCAGCCCACGCTTTCGATTGGTCTTATGATTTGACCGGCTATTATACCCTTGTTTATCTCCCGGAGCCATTGGTTTGGAATTTGTAGTCTGTGGAATTTTCTGATGTTCGCGGCGGCCATGTTGAGTGCATTTTTTAGTTTGTTATCTATTTTTTCGTAGCTTTCCTCTATTTCTTCTCTGGTGACTTTAAATTCTTTGATATCGGTGTCGTCAAATTTTTTCGTGAATTTTCTGAGGGCTTCATCACCATTTTTCCGAACTTCGTCAATTATTGTTTTAACAGGTTGGGTTACTTCCTCTATATTTGGTGAGGATCTTTTCACAAGTTCTTTGATTTGATGAACTTCAAATTCTATGATTTCCATGGTATCACAGAGATTAATTTTATCACAATTTAATTTAAATCTTGTAAAATTTTTTGGTCCCGGAACCATTTTCATAAAGGATTACCTGGTAAGATCACCACCTTTAAATTGAGAAACCATTATCAAGACCTCTAATCAAAAAAATGGATTTGACAATCTAGTTCTATAAAGTGAAATTGAGAAGTTTTATCCCAATTTTACATAAACTTATATAAAAGAGTAGGCTCAATATATAAGTAGGGTGTATGAGAAAAAATTATAGAGGGGCTTAATGGTAATCTTTGGTGTACCAGTGGAGTTTATTTTTAATTTCCAAACATTAACTTTATATAATCGACAAGACTACTCTATTATGGAGGGAGTAGAGGCTGGTACCCATGTATAAGGATGAAATGATACAATTGCATCAATTCCTAGTATATATTTTAAAGTATCTTGAAAATGGATATGAGATAGAAAAAGAGTGTGAGAAATACTTTTCGCTCAACATCAGCCCCCATCACATCCACAGGACAAAGGCGGAGCACAAATATGCCATATTCGTACTTTCAACAGCCATCTCAGAAATACTCGCAAAGCAGGGAAACGACACACTACCACCAAACATCGTGAATGGACTCTCAGAACTTGCAAAAAGATCGAAAAAGGAACTTGCAAAGATGGAAGCTAACATAGAAGCCAAATAGGCCCGCTATGAACCTCCAATCACCCCCAAAAAGACCTACCAATCCTCACACCCAAAAAAATATAATACTCTTTTTTAAACACCTAAAATTAGACACTAAACTACCACTCATTCTTCTATTAGAGGAAAAAAATCCTATTATTCTAGTTGGATCCTACCAAGAAAAAAAATTTAATATAGGATTAACATCTAAAAACTTAAAATAAAAAAGGTGTTAAAAAAAATGAGAGCCATGGAAAAGATTATCTGCCTAGTCGATGGTGAACACTACCTTCCAGTCACCAAAGCCGCAATTGAAACACTCGATTGTATGGAACACATAGATGTTAAAGCCCTCATATTCATCGGAGGAACAGAAAAACTTAAAACATCCTCACCAGAAGAATATGCGAAACTAATGGAAAAACCCGTCTACTTTGGCGAAGATCCGCATAAAATCCCCTACAACCTCATAAGAAAAATCATAAGAAAATATGATGCAGACACAGTCATGGACCTAAGCGACGAACCAATACTCGACTACTCCAAAAGATTCAACATAGCAACAATAGTATTAGAAGAAGGCGCAATCTACAGAGGCCCAGACTTCGAATTCCAACCACTCACAGAATACGAAGTCCTCAAAAAACCATCAATAAAAATACTCGGAACAGGAAAAAGGATAGGTAAAACAGCAGTATCAGCATACGCCGCCCGTCTAATCCACGAAAAAGACTACAACCCCTGTGTTGTTGCAATGGGCCGCGGAGGCCCGGAAGAACCAGAGATAGTCCGCGGCGATAAAATAAGCATAACACCAGAATTCCTCATGGAACAAGCCTATAAGGGCGTTCACGCCGCCTCAGACCATTGGGAGGACGCTCTCATGAGCAGAATACTAACCATAGGATGCAGAAGATGTGGCGGTGGAATGGTAGGCGACGTATTCATAACAAACGCGAAAAGAGGTGCTGAGATAGCAAACGAAGTAGACGCGGACTTCGTTATCATGGAAGGCAGCGGAGCCGCCATACCCCCAGTAAAAACAAACAGACACATAGTCATAGTAGGCGCCAACCAACCCATGATAAACATCACAAAATTCTTCGGCCCATACAGGATCAAACTAGCAGACCTCGCCATCCTAACAATGTGCGAAGAACCAATGGCCACAGAAAAGAAAATAAAAGACATAGAAAAATTCATACATGAAACAAACCCAGAAGCCAGGGTCATCCCAACAATATTCAGACCAAAACCACTCCAAGATATAAAGGATAAGAATGTATTATTCGCCACAACAGCCCCAAAATCCATAATAGACCTCCTTGTAGAACACCTTGAAAATAAATACAAATGTAATGTTGTTGGCACAACAACCCACCTTTCAAACAGACCACTACTCCAAAGAGACATAGAAAAGCACATAAATGAAGCAGATGTCATGCTAACAGAACTGAAAGCAGCTGCAGTGGATGTAGCGACAAAAGATGCGCTAGAAGCCGGCCTAGATGTAGTATACTGTGATAACATACCCCTCGAAGTGGATGAATCCCATGGAAATCTTGATGATGCCATAATAGAAGTTGTTAACGCTGCCATCGATGATTTCTACGCTCGACTCACCCCATAGCCCCCCAGTTAGAGAGGGGTTGATATGAGTGGAATATAAACAATTGAAAAAACTCTTGAAATTCACCCTAAAAGAAAAAGAAGCTATAAAAAGGCTAGGAATCCCCCCTGATGCCTTCATCCCCATACTTTTTTCCATACGTTTTGGAGGGGATTGGAGTTTCGTGAAAAACTCTGATAAGTTCATGGCAATAAAAGAAAAGATCACAAGATATGATGAGGATAAAAAATTGGGCCGCACACTTGAAATAGTATACCTTTTTTTAAATCCAAGAATCCTCAAAGAAGAAGGTACAGTCTACAGACTAGAAAAATGTGGAGATAAAAATGAAAGAGAACTTGTTAAAAGACCATATAGGATAGTTGTAGAAGCCGATCATGTTATAAGGGCGAGCCTAGACCCCCTAGACCTTAAAATAAGGCTTAAAAGGATTAAAAGTCCGGTTAGGTTTGAAGGTTCAGGAGCCTATGGAGTATCCCATGAAATGGAACACCTCTACAAGGGCCAAGTCACTGGAAAACCATTCTGGGAATTTGAATATGAAATAGAAGAATAAACCTTTGAAAGTAATTTTTGGATTGGCGAATTATAAATTATAATATAGATCATATGATAATATCTATAATTTGGTGAAAATCGATGAAAGCTGATGCAAAGAAATTAACTGAGAATGTGTACTGGGTTGGGGTTATGGATTGGGATATTAGAAGCTACCATGGTTACACCCTCAAGGGCACAACCTATAATGTCTATCTTGTATTTGGGGATAAGGTAGCGCTTATAGACAACACATACCCTGGAACTTCACCACAGATGATGGCAAGAATAAAAGACGCCCTAGAAAGAGAAAATAGGGACAAGATCGATATTATAATACAAAACCATATCGAAAGGGATCATAGTGGTTCGCTGCCAGAAATTTGGAAAAAATATAATGCACCCATCTATTGCACCGGTAAAGGAGCTGAAGGACTAAAAAAGCATTATCCACTTCTAAAAGATTCTAAGATGGAAATAGTTAGGACAGGTGACAGCCTAGATCTTGGTGGTAAGAATCTTATTTTCCTTGAGGCTCCCATGCTACATTGGCCTGATAGCATGTTCACATTCCTTGCAGAGGATGGTATACTTTTCTCTAATGATGCCTTCGGACAACACCTTTGTCTTAGTAAACGCTTTGACAGGGATGTTGATGATTATCTTATCATGGACGCTGCCAAGAAATTCTATGCGAACCTCCTAACACCATTATCTCCCCTAGTGTTGAGAAAGTTCAAGGAAGTTGAGGATCTTGGACTCCTTAATAGGATAAAGATGATAGCACCATCACATGGACAAATATGGACCAAACCAGAGAAGATCCTAAGCGCATATAAAAATTGGGCCAGTGGAAAATGTGAGGACAGAATCACAATAATATATGATACCATGCATTATTCTACTCAAAGATTGGCGCATGCCCTTGCAGAAGGTGCTATGAGTGAAGACGTGGATGTTTCAATCTATTTTCTCCATGAAGATGAGAGAAGCGAAATTGTAAAAGACATACTTGAAAGTAAAGCCGTGTTTATAGGGAGCCCCACGATTTTTAATGGGCCATTCCCAAGCCTTGGAGACCTTACATATTATCTGAGGGGTCTTGCATTTGACAGAACTGGATTCAGAAGACTTGCAGTTGTCTTCGGTTCAAAGGGTTGGGGTGGGGGTGCGGTTAACACCCTTAAACAGGAACTTTCAAAGGCAGGATTTGATGTTTGTGATGTCTTTGAAGTGGATTATGTGCCATCAGAGGAAGAACTTGCTAAATGCTATGATCTGGCTAAATCAGTGGCCTCTAAGATAAAATCACTCTAGGTGGGGGGTTAAATGGAGAAGATATTGTTAAGGGAAGATTTGCCCTTGAAAGATAAGTTGTTGGCATGTTTATTTTGGAGTACTCGGAAGACTATCAGGGAAGAAGGATGCGCTCCACTCAGGATAAACAGAATTAAAACCTCGAAGAAAACTTATAAACCTCAGGGGAGGAAATTACTCAAGTTATCCCCATCAATACTCGATGATATAATAGATGATATGGAGAAGGGTGAAACTGTATTATTTGAATTATCGATGGGTGAAGAGACCTTAAAGGTTTATATGGATGATAAATCATTTGCTGTTGTCGCTGAGAAGACAAAAGACCTTGAGAAAGAGATAACCAATAAAATATCAGATGAAATGGGGAGAAAGAGGCCTGATTTTTGTCAAACATTCATTCCGAAGGTTATACCACAATAGAGGGGCTTTTTCTTTACCAATAGGTAAACTATTTATAGAACCTCTAACCCATGGATAATTGCAAATATTATTGAGGTGATTACATGGCACAGTTAACTGGAGGACAACCAGTACTAATACTACCAAAAGAAGCTACAAGGTACGTGGGAAAAGAAGCCCAGAGAATGAACATACTAGCAGGCAGGATACTAGCAGAGACCATTAGAACAACCCTAGGCCCAAAAGGAATGGATAAAATGCTCGTAGACTCCCTAGGGGACATCGTAGTAACAAACGATGGTGTAACGATCCTAAAAGAGATGGACATAGCCCACCCAGCCGCGAAAATGTTAGTAGAAGTTGCGAAAACACAAGAAGACGAAGTGGGAGATGGGACAACCACCGCAGTTATAATAACAGGAGAACTTCTCAAAAAGGCAGAAGAACTCTTGGAAATGGGGGTGCACCCAACAATAATAGTGGAAGGCTACCGACAAGCAGCTAAAAAAGCCCAGGAAATCCTAGATTCCATAGCAATAAATGGAAGGGATCGTGACACACTAGTAAAAGTTGCTATGACTGCAATGACAGGTAAAGGAGCTGAAAAGGCGAAGGAAGCATTAGCAGAACTAGTTGTGGATGCAATACTCCAAGTTGAAGATAATGGTGAAATAGACAAGGACAACATAAACATCCAAAGGATACTTGGAGGGTCAGTTGAAGATTCAATGATAGTTAATGGAATAGCCATAGACAAGGGAAGAGCAGACCATGCAATGCCAAAACGTGTTGAAAACGCGAAGATAGCCCTCCTAAAATATCCAATAGAAGTTAAGGAACTTGAAACTGATGCAAAAATACGCTTAACAGACCCATCCCAGATGCAAGCCTTCATAGAACAAGAAGAACAGATGATAAAAGATATGGTCCAGAAAATCATAGATTCTGGAGCCAATGTCTTATTCTGTCAGAAGGGTATCGATGATCTTGCACTCCATTACCTTTCACGTGAAGGCATATACGCCCTTAAAAGGGTTAGAAAGTCTGACATGAAACGTCTTGAAAGGGCAACGGGCGCAAAGATCGTGACAAACATTGAGGATCTCACTGAAGAAGATCTTGGAGAAGCCGGAGTCGTATATGAAAAGAAAATCTTTGACGAGCTCTTAACATTCATAGAAGATTGTAAGGATCCCAAGGCAATATCCCTAATCCTAAGGGGCAGCACAAGACAAGTCGCAGAAGAAATAGAAAGAGCAGTAGAAGATGCCATTGGAGTGGTTTCAGCGACTGTTGAAGATGAGATGGTTGTTGCCGGTGGAGGGGCTCCTGAAGTTGAGATCGCTAAAAAACTTAAGGATTACAGTGAGAGTATTAGTGGCAGGGAGCAGTTGGCTGTAGCTGCTTTTGCAGAGGCTCTTGAGGTAGTTCCTAAGACTTTGGCAGAGAATGCTGGTCTTGACAGTATTGACACTCTCGTTGATTTAAGAGCAGCCCACGAAGAATCACCATACATGGGCTTAGACGTTTTCGAAGGCGAAGTAGTGGACATGAAAGAAGCTGGAGTACTAGAACCACACAGAGTCAAGAAACAGGCCATACAGTCAGCAGCAGAAGCAGCAGAAATGATACTAAGAATCGATGACATGATAGCTGCAAAAGGATTCGAAGTTTCAGGAAAGGAAGCTGAAGAGGGAGAAATGGCAGGCATGGGTGGAATGCCAGGTGGAATGCCACCCATGTAATATTTTTTTTATCAAAAATCATATTTATCATGATTAATCAGTAAAGTTTATATATGGGTGCAACCTAAAAAAACAATGAAAAAAAAAACAAAATGGTGGCAAAAAAATGGCCGAGGATACCACTGTCCTCCTAGAAGAAAAAAGGGTCTTCAAACCCAACTACAAAATCGTGGAAGAAGCCCACATAAAAAACTGGGAGGCAGAGTTAGAAAAAGGAAAAAACATCGAAAAATACTGGGCAGAAAAAGCCAAAGAACTCGAATGGTTCCAAAAATGGGACAAAGTCCTCGACGACAGCAACAAACCATTCTACAAATGGTTCACCAACGGCAAAATAAACATGACCTATAACGCAGTAGACAGATGGATACACACCTCCAAAAGAAACCAAGTAGCAATACTCTACGTAAACGAAAGAGGAGACGAAGAAAAACTAACATACTACGAACTATACCGCCAAGTAAACAAAATGGCCAACGCACTCAAAAGCCTAGGAATAAAAAAAGGAGACGTAGTCGCACTCTACATGCCAATGTGCCCAGAAGCAGTCATAACAATGCTAGCATGCGCAAAAATCGGAGCACCACACACAGTAATCTACTCAGGCCTCAGCGTAGGAGCACTAGTAGAAAGAGTAAACGACGCAAAAGCCAAGATAATAGTCACAGCAGACGGAACATACAGACGAGGCAAAGTCATCGAACTCAAAAAGATAGTTGACGAAGCAATCCTACGCTGCCCAACAGTCCAAACAACAGTCATCCTAGAACACACAGGAATACCAATAGAACTATCAGATATCAGCGGAAAAGAAGTCCTATACAATAGTATAATCGAAGGAGAAGACGACAAATGCGAACCAGAAATAATGGACGCTGAAGACCCACTATTCATACTCTACACTTCAGGCACAACAGGCAAACCAAAGGGCGTAGTCCACACAACCGGAGGATACATGGTAGGAACCGCAACCACCACAAAAATGGTATTCGACATACACGACGACGACATATTCTGGTGCACAGCCGACATAGGATGGATAACAGGCCACAGCTACATTGTCTATGGACCACTACTCGTAGGCACAACCACAGTAGTATACGAAGGAGCACCAGACTACCCAGACCCAGGAGTATGGTGGAAAATAATAGAAGAACATGGCATAACAAAATTCTACACCGCACCCACAGCAATAAGACACCTAATGAGATTCGGCGAAAAATACCCCAGACTCTACGACCTCTCCAGCCTAAAAATACTAGGAAGCGTCGGAGAACCAATAAACCCAGAAGCATGGATATGGTACTACAAAAACATAGGCAAAGAAAAATGTCCAGTAATGGACACATGGTGGCAAACAGAAACAGGAATGCACCTCATATCACCACTCCCAGTAACACCACTAAAACCAGGATCAGTTACAAAACCACTCCCAGGAATCGAAGCAGAAGTCGTTGACAAAGACGGAAAACCAGTACCACCCGGGAAAGGCGGCCACCTCATAATAAAAACACCATGGCCCGCCATGCTAAGAACTCTCTACAAGGATGAGAAACGTTACATCGAAACCTACTGGGAAAACATACCAGGAGGCGTATATACGACAGGTGACATGGCCCGCATGGACGAAGACGGGTACATATGGATACAGGGAAGATCAGACGACGTGCTAAACATAGCAGGACACAGAGTGGGAACGGCAGAAGTCGAATCAGCCTTCGTATCACATCCAGCAGTCGCTGAAGCAGCCGTAATAGGAAAATCAGACCCAGTCAAAGGAGAAGTGATCAAAGCTTTCCTTATACTCAAAAAGGGCCACACTTTAAACACTGCACTAATAGGCGATCTTAAAAAACACGTAAGACACGAACTAGGACCAGTAGCAGTCATCGGAGAAATGGTCCAAGTTGATAAACTCCCAAAAACCAGAAGTGGTAAAATAATGAGGAGGATACTCCGAGCCAAAGAAGAAGGACTAGAACTAGGAGACACCTCCACACTCGAAGAATAAAAAAGGTGGAAAAATATGGGACAAAAAGCTGAGACGGTGGCCCTAGTCGATAAAACAGCAAACCCCGCTCCACTGGGACTGCTGGGCTTCGGGATGACCACCGTCCTATTAAATATACACAATGCTGGGCTAATACCCCTAACAAGCATGATACTTGCCATGGGATTTGCCTATGGTGGAATAGCCCAGATACTAGCATGTGCAATGGAATACAAGAAGGGTAACACCTTCGCAACCTTAGCATTCGGGTCATATGGCCTATTCTGGTGGTCCCTCGTATTCCTATTACTGCTTCCAAAATTGACTGGCATCGAAGCCAGCGATCCAGCATCACTAGCAGCATACTTATTCATGTGGGGGCTATTCACCCTGATAATGTTTATAGCAACCCTAAAGTTAAACAGGGGCCTGCAAGTGATATTCATAAGCCTTGCGATATTGTTCTTCCTACTTACAATCGGGGAATTAACAGGATCTAAGCTCGTGACCATGATAGCAGGATATGAGGGTATATTCACAGGTGCAAGTGCAATCTATGTAGGACTGGGTGAAGTTATAAACGAAGTCTATGGAAAGGACATTGTACCACTTTAACCCCACTATTTTTTTTATTTTAATCCCCATTTTTTCTTAAATGCCAACTTTTCTTGGCTGCTCATCCAGTGACTCCCATCACAAAATGGTTTGTTTTCTGATAATCCGCAACGACATAATGTCACCCTATTCCGAACCTCATACTCATAGCCGTCGCTGGATTCTATGGGTATGCCCCCTCTAACCCATAGGGGACCTTCACATTTTTTCTGTTTATCATGTATTACAACAATAGATTTCTCGAAATCTTTTTCATAGGCTGCGCCTGTCTCCTTGGACCATAATACAAGCCTACCCGAGGGGCATATCGTAGCTTCTTCCACCGCTGTTTTAATACTCTCGGGGTCTTCCTTTTTTATCAGTTCTCTTATACCACCAGCGCGCATGCAAAAACGTGAATGGTCGCAGAGTTCCGGCAAATCCGTTAACCTGACCTTCCCACCCTCAAATGTCAGAGCACGTGAAATATAAGGATCTCTACTCGCAGTTTCGGTACCGTCAAAAGCTATAGTTGAATGCGTACCATCACAGTAAGGTTTATTATTGGATCCGCCACACCTACAGAGAACATAGGTATCCTTAGGAGGATATTCACCTTTTTCTATGATGTCGATGGTATGCCCCTCATCATCAGTTACTATTTCACCATCATACAATGGGACATTCCCCACGACAAGATATGGACCATCCTCTAATATTTTTATCCTAGCTTTCATTAGTCGCACCCCTTCGTCGGGCCAGAGCAGCGAATATACCTATAAAACATAACACAGCAAATACTGAAAAAGCGATATGGGTACTTTCTAACAATAAATTGAAGTTTGAGGGTTCTATTCTAACTCTTCCAAGGATTAGGGCGAATATTAGGGTTACAATACCTATGCTGAAGCTTTGGCCGATAAGTCTCATTGTGCTTACTGTAGCAGAGGCAATACCAAGATATTTTTTTTCCACTGAACTCATAATAGCATTAGTGTTAGGCGAAGAAAATAAACCAAATCCAATGCCGAGAACTGCAAGTGAAATAAATATTATCCAAATCGGCGTGGCCATGTTAACGAAAGTTAAACTGAAAAGTGCAACTGATATTATGGCCATTCCCAAGCCAGCGAGTTTCTGGGGGTTGAACTTGTCAGAGGCTCTACCAGCCACTGGAGCAACAAGAGCCATTAAAACTGGTTGAGTTACCAATATTAGACCGGTTATATTTGGAGTTAAACCCTTTATGTATTGTAAATAATAGCTTAAAAGTAAGGAAACGCCAAAGGTTGCGCTATAATTGATAAGGGCTGCTAGACTCGAAAAGGTGAATGTGAAGTTCCTAAATAATCTCAGGTTAAACACTGGACTTGGATTGTTTAATTCTATCCAGATAAATAGCGAAGCTATCAGGATGCTCCCTATGAGTAATATGTAGGCTGTGCTGTCAGGTAGTGTAGAAAATCCATATATTAATAGGAAGAGGAACGTGCTATAGGATATTGAACCTCCAAAGTCGAATTTTTCCCCCTTTGCATCAGCCCACTCCTCTTGGATCCTTGACATTATAAATAATACAAGTAGAGTTATAGGAACTGTTACAAGGAATATGCTCCTCCATCCAATATAATGTGTTAGGGCGCCTCCAAGCACAGGTCCAAGGGATAAACCAATATACACCGCCGCCGTGTTAATACCAATAACTTTACCTCTTTCCATTGGAGGGTAAACCCTTGTAAGGATAGCTAAGCCCGTTACGAACACCATTGCAGAACCTATACCTTGCAATAATCTGAAGAATATAAGTGACATGGCATTTGGAGCTAATGCAGAAAGCAAAGATGATATGAAAAATATGATGTTTCCATAAATGAATACTCTTTTCATGCCCTTGATCTCAGAGAGTCTTCCAAAGGGAACCGCGAACATTGCAGCTGCTAAAAGATAAGCTGTAGGGATCCAAGTCTGTAATATAGCATCTATCTGGAATTCTCTGCCAATAACCGGCAAAGCCACGTTAATTGATGAACCCATAAAAGGTGTTAAGAATGATGAAAGGGTAGCTGCCAATAATACATAAACTCTCAGAGACTTTTCCATGGTTCCTCACACTCCACAATAATAAAAAATTGGTCTTCCTTTTTAAATACATTATGCATAAAATAAATCTAGCAGGGATGTAGTGGCGCTTCCATCCCCGCCATTTTAACACCGGTAAGGGCAGAAGCCTCAAGGTTAAGCGCCCTCAAATCATCCTTTTCAAGTTTACTTACATCAGTATTCCCTGCCTGCTGTGTTAACATGGAAAGTTCTTCTGTCATGGCCTCAATGTATCTTGCAACCCTTTTACCGCCTTCAACATAATCCAATCTCTTCCTAAATAATGGATCCTGGGTTGCTATACCTTTACGGCAAGTCCCAGCATAACACATTTGACAAACCCTGCAACCAATAGCCACAAGAGCTGCTGTTCCAATATATACCGCATCCGCACCTAAAGCTATGGCCTTTGCAACATCTGCACCGCTTCTTATCCCACCAGCCGCCACGAGACTGACCTCTTCACGGAGGTTAACCTCCTTGAGAGCTTCATCAGCCTCCACTATAGCTGCTATCGTTGGTATGCCTGCATGTTCTGTTACCACATCTGGTCCGGCGCCTGTGCCACCCTGCATACCATCAACTACAACAATGTCTGCACCTGCCTTGGCAGCTATTTTAACATCATCCCTTACTCGCCCAGAAGTGAACTTAACCATTATAGGCACTCTCCAATCAGTTATTTCCCTAAGTTGCGATATCTTCATGCTAAGATCTTCTGGGCCGACTATATCCATGTGTCTCGCAGGGCTTAGAGCATCTGTACCCTCTGGTATCATCCTTATCCTTGACACTTCACCTGTAACCTTCTCTCCTAGTAGGTGTCCGCCCATACCAGCCTTTGCACCTTGGCCTATCTTGATTTCAATGGCCTCTGAATTGTTTAGGTATGCTGCTGATACTCCGAAGCGACCAGATGCATATTGTACTATGAGTTTTGAAGCGTATTTTCTCTCTTCTGGTAGCATACCGCCTTCGCCTGTGTTGGTGGCTGTGCCTGCGAGTGTAGCGCCCATGGCCAATGCTATCTTGGCTTCTTTGCTGATGGCCCCGAATGACATTGCGGCTATCATTATTGGGGTGTCGAGTTTTAGGGGGTTTTCCGCGTATCTGTCTCCTAGTATGACTTTTGTGTTGCATGGTTCCCTGTATTTATCTATGGGTGGTCTTGAGACTTGAGCTGGTACAAGGAGTAGGTCGTCGAATGTTGGTATTTTGCGTATGGCGCCGCATCCTCTAACTTTGTAGGCGCCTTCTTCTGATTTTCTTTGTATTTCAGTAAGGTCTGCTAGTGACCATACGTTTCTTCTATCCTCTGCAACCGCATTAACTTCTATAGCATTATTTGGGCACATTTCCTCGCATATCCTGCATCCTACACACTTTTCATGTCTTACTGGGTATGGTTCCCCGTTTATTATATCATAGACTTCATGTGGACAATTGTTATAGCATGAGAAGCAACCTTTGCATTGTTCTTCGTCTTTGTTATCGCAGAGGTACCAGCAACAGCCGGGTCTGTCAAAGTTTCTTTTACATATTTCAACTTTCCTTTCAACTTTGAATGGCATCAGGATCCTCCCATTGCTTTGAATATTGGGCAGGCTGAATATTTAGTGCCAGCTGCTTTTATAACATCTTCAACTTCTTTTGTAAGTTTGGGGGTGGGTTTCCATGGTTTTTGGGGGTCCTTGTCAACTACTAGGACCTCGTCCACTATTCCCTGTGAGAGTGCATATGCTAGTAGGGCTGTTACAACTCCACCGTCTTGACCTTTAAACATTGGGGCTTTGGCCGCTACTATCTTGATATAATCTCCGAGTGGTTTTTTTGCAGTTTCATGGTTTATTATGTTGTCTGGTACGTAGGTTCTTGGACAGGCTATGTAGCATGCGTTACAGGCTGGTGGGCATTCTCCTTTTATTTCCGGTTTTCTGTCTTCTATTTTTATGATGTTTTCTGGGCAGGAGAGTAGGCATGCGCCGCAGAGCACGCAGGCCCCTATATCGATAACGTCTCCTTTAAGGTCTCTGAACTGATAGTCTGTTACTTCTTCTAGGAATTCTGTTTCTGGCATCACTCTCCAGTACATGACTGGTCTTGCTATTTTTTCCCTTTCTTTGATCTCTTTTAGGTTTTTTTCTTTTTTCCCAGCGGCTAATTTTTGGATTAATTTGAGTCCGGTGTCTTCTATGGGTTTGGTTTTGATATATTTGTTTTTTTCGGCTTCTTCGAAGAGCTTCAGGCCTTTTTCTGTTCTTATGATTATGGTTGACCATCCTTTGGGTGAGCCTACTGAGCCTATTGAGATGTCGGCTTGTTCTGCTGTATAGTCCATGCAGATTTGGCAGCTTTTACGCATGGCTTCCTTTAGTTTTTTGAGGGGTATGGATATGGTTTGGCCGTTGTTTAGGTGGAATTTTGCGGCTCCGCCCTCGATTCTGCATTGTATTACTTCTTTTAGGTTTATTCCTTCTTTTTCGAGTAGAAGTTTAAGGTATTTGTGTGAGAAGTTTTCCATGCAGAATAGTCCTATTTTTAGGTTTATGGGGAATTTTTTTATGAATGATTCATAGTCTTTCATTAGGGTTGCTGCTGTTATCTGGCAGGGGGTGCCGACCATGGCAACTTTGGCGTCCATTTTATCCTTCCTCCGCTTCTTTGCCATAGAATGGCCTTTTACTCCTCGGTATTATCTTCTTGAATGTGTCATATTCGGCTTTTTCTAGTTTGAAGCCGTTTTCTCTTAGTGTTTTTTGGAGTTCTTTTTTTTCTTTTTCTGTTAGCTTTTCTGTCTTGGCGTTTTTACCTAGGCTTTCTATTTTTCCTTTAACATAGATTTTTCCGCGTATTATGGATTCGCCAGCGTCTTTTCCAAGGTTTCCGAGGACTATTATCTGTCCACCCATCATATAGAGTCCTGTCATGAAACCTGAGTTTCCCCCGATGATTATGGTCCCGTTTTTCATTATCTCTCCTGTTCTTGAACCGGCATCTTCTTTTACGATGACTGTGCCGCCATATATGCCTTGGCCTACACCGTCGCCTGCCGATCCATGGATTGTGATTTTTCCCTTGGTCATGTTATCTGCTGGGAACCATCCAGCGTTTCCTTTTATTTCTATCATTGGCCCGTGTATCATTGTACCGGCGAAGTATCCTGCTGATCCGTCTATGATTACTTCAACTTTTTCTGTGAGGCCTGCTGCAAGGTAGTGCATTGCATTTGGGTTTTTTATGATTATCTTGTCGTTTTCTTTGGCTAGTTTTTTGAGTTTGCTGTTAACTTCTCTTGGGGTTTTTCCATTTGCGTCGATTATTGCTTTCATAATTTCACCCTTATAGTTCGTAGACTCTTACTTCGCCGGGTGCTATCTGTTCAATGTGTTTCGTGTCTACTACTTCTGCTAGGGCCATTTCTTCGGATGCTATGGCGAAGATATTGTCGTCTTCTGCCATTACTCCTGGTCGCAGGCCTAGTTGGTCTTTTGCTATTCCTATGCCTTTTGGTGTTCCGACTATGTATGAGAATGGGCCGTCCATGTCTTTTACTGATTGTTCTAGGGCTTCTTTGAGTGTGTAATCATTTGAGAGTTTGTCTGCTATGTAGTGTACTATGCATTCGGTGTCGTTTGTTGTTTCGAATATGTGGCCTTTTCTTTCAAGGGGGTCTCTTATTTTCCAGTAGTTTGTTATTTGGCCGTTATGAACTACGGTTATGTCTGGGATTATGTAGCTTTGGAATGGGTGTGCGTGGTATCTGTCTACTATGCTTTCTGTTGAGAATCTTGTGTGGCCTATGGCGTGTGTGCCTTTTTTGGACCATGTGTCATAGCGGTTGGCTATTTCTAGGACTGATCCGACGTCTTTTATCATTTCGAATGAGTGGCTTCCGTTGAGTACTGTGACGTCTTTTATTTTGTCTATTTCTATTATTAGGGGTTTTAGTTGTGAGAATGAGTCGAGGCTTATCTTGCAGCGGTATATTATGTAGTTTTCTATGGATTGTATTTTTTCTTCTGTTTTTATTTTTGTTGTGGTTTCTATTGTTTCTTTGACTTTGTTTAGTAGGTCTTTTTTTTCTTTGATTTCTATGTTGAGTAGGTATTCGTTTTTGGCTAGTTTTAGTCCTCCGTAGATTGAGAATCCTGCTGAGTCCGGGCCTCTGTGTTGTAGGGCGTGTAGCATTTTTGTCATGTCTTTTCCTGCTTGGTGGGGTTTACCGTCTTTGTATACTATTCCGGCTATGCCGCACAATTATATGACCTCCTTTATAAAGTGTTCGTGGATTAGGGTGTTGTTGCCTAGTTCTGGGTGGAATGCTAGTGCGATGTTTTTTCCTTGTTTTACTGCTATTATTTTGTTGTTGAGTTTTGAGAGTATTTCTACTCCTGGTCCGGTTTTTGTGACTGCTGGGGCTCTTATGAATATGCCGTGGAAGTTTTTGCCTAGTATTTTTATTTTTTTTTCGAATGATTCTTTTTGTCTTCCGAAGGCGTTTCTTTGAACTTTTATGTCCATTATGCCTAGTAGGGGTTGTTTGTAATCTGTTTCTTTTGCTAGGAGTATCATCCCGGCGCAGGTGCCCATTATGGGTATTTTTTCTTTTTTTATGGTTTTTATTATGTTTTCTTTTTCCATGATTTTTCCGATGACTGTGCTTTCACCACCTGAGATTATTAGGGCGTCGCATGACTTTATTTCATCTTTTTTCTTCACTTTTATTGATTCTGCTTCTATTTTCAGGTTTTTTATTGCTTTTTTTGTCATTTCGAGGTGTTCTGATACGTCACCTTGGATGTTTAGTATTCCTATTTTTGTCATGGGCAACTCCTTACAAACCTTTTTTTCTTTTTGTTATGGTGGACTTACCATATAATATTACCGGAAGGTATTTACCGGCATGTGTTTTTTTGAAGATAAAACAAAAAAAATTATATTATACAATGTTCAGAAAACCACCTCTAAAAACACTTATAATTGAACAAATATATAAATGTTTTCATTGGCTATGATACACAAAACAAAAAAAATCCTTTAAAAAAGAGAAACCACCCTATAAACCCTCCTCTTCAAGTATACGCATCACATCCCTAGTAGACTCCCCCACAACCTCAGCTGCTTTAAAGAAAGCCTCCCTCTCATAACTATCCATAAGAAACGGTACAATACCCTCAATACCATTCTTCCCAAGCTTAACCGGAACACCAAGACAAACATCCCTTATACCAACAACCTCACCCTCAAGCAAAGTAGAAACAGTTAATATCCTCTTCTCATCATTCAAAATAGTCTTAACAATATTAGAAACAGCAAAAGCCGGACCATACTCAGTCGCACCCTTCCTACTAATAATATCACTACCAGCATTTATAACCTTCTCTATAGTACCCTTCAAATCAAAACGCTTATAACCAGAAAAATAATCCCTCTTAGAATAATATTCAAGAGGTATACCACCAATAGAAGTCGAACTTATAAGAGGCACCATATAAGGACCATGCTGGCCTATAACCCTCGTGTGAACCTCACTAACATGCACATTAAAATGCCTCGCCATATAATTCTTAAGCCTAAGAGAATCAAGGTGATTCCCAAGACCAAAAACCCTACTAGGATGAAAACCAGAATACTTAAGAGCCACATATGTCATAACATCAACAGGATTCGTCACAACAAGTATCATAGAATCAGGCGCAAACTTCCCTATCCTACTCGCATAATTGGCCACTATACGACCATTCAAAGGAGCCAGATCATCCCTCTCCATCCCAGGCTTCCTTGGAACCCCCGCCGTTATAATAATAATCTTAGAATCATGAACATCCTCAATATCCGAAGATGTTTCCAATTCAACAGAAACACCCTTCGCAGCCAAAGCATCACTAATATCTAATAACTCGCCCTTGCTGCGCTCAAAACTTTCCTTCCTTGAAATAAGTTGTAAGACACTTACAGTCTCTTCCTCAGCAAGGCATAAAGCTGTAGATTTCCCCACCCTACCAGTCGAACCTATAATACTCACCTTCATAACAAGCCACCAACATCCCTAGTGCTATCTCTTCTCTAAATAATCTGATGCCACTCTCTTCGCGAAACTTGAACCTTCTCTTTTTAATCTTTTCATAGCAGCCTCTACCTTTTCACCCCCTATGTTCTGAAGGGCCCATGCAGCCCCACTCCTCACAAAACCGCTTTCATCATCTAAAAGTTCTATCAGGGGTTCCACTGCTCTTTCATCCTTCAAGTTGCCGATCGCCCATGCAGCAGCACCTCTAATCCTCCAATCATCGTCCTTTAAAGCCTTAAGTAAGGGTTCGAATGCCTTCTCACCCATCTTGGAAAGGGCTGTTGAAACTTCCCTCCTAACCCATTTATTATCATCACCCAAAGCATCTATAAGAGGCTTTATAGCCCTAGGATCCCCTATATTACCAAGGACCCTCGCAGCACCCCTCCTCACAAGCTTGTTAGGATGTGAAAGCGCATCTATAAGCGGGTCTACTGCAGGTTCACCTATCTCCTCCAGTAACTCCATAATTTGCACTCTCACAAGCTCGTCTTCATCTTCCAATTTTTCTATTATCCTTTCAATGTTCTCTCTTTTCTCCATCAAACTCACCAAACCTTTCACAGGGTTTCAAGAGCCTCTATAATATCATAGGCCCTATTACAAGCATCATCTGACACCTCACAGAGCATCTTCATAGCCTGGTTTAGAATCTCATGGATTTCAACCTCGCCTAGGACAAAAGAAGTTACCCCAACCAATAATAGGCTTATACCCTCACCCTTTCTATCCCTATCTTTGAATATGTTATAAGCCTCCCTAAAATGTTCTAGGGACTTGTTATGTTCTCCCCTTCTAAAAAGGATTTCGCCCATGATAAGGTGCAATGTTCCTTCACCTTCCCAGTCTTCTATCAACTTCGATGATTCCAATGCATCTTCCAAATACCTAAGATCATCAACGAGACCTTTATAAGAATTATATTTATCAATTAAACCTATAAGTTCTAGGATTAGAGTATCAATTTTTTTAATAACATCCTCTCCGGAAACTTTGCCCACCCCCTCCCCAATCTCTTCTTTGGATACTACTCCCGCAGTATCGTCCTCCTCTTGAACATCCACCTTTACAGTCTCTGATGACTCTTCTAGAGCCTCCTTTATCATTTCAGCCTCTTTTATCTTCTCTAGCAACTCTTCCTTAAGGGGTGATCCAGCATCATCGTAACATTTAAGTGCATGTTCATATTCCCTAAAAGCGGCTTCAAAATTTCTCTCAGACAAGTAACAGTCACCTATAAGCTCATGTGCATATCCTTCACCCTCAACATCCCCAACCTTCCTATAATTTTCCAAAGCCTCAAAAAAATTATCAAGAGCCTTTTCCACCTCATCCTTCTCCAAATAGAAAACACCAACTTCTATAAGGTTCTCAACTCCATGTTCCTGATAATCGCCTAATCTCTCACCATCCTTCTTACCCTTCCTAAGAAAATCTAGAAATCCAAGCACAAACAAAAATATCATTACCAACCCTTCCCAAAATTATCTACAAAGACTATATCTCCCATCTAACTTAAAATTTTTCATGAATAGGTGAAGACAATGAAAAAAATAACGGTCATACCTGGAGACGGCATAGGGAAAGAAGTGATGGAAGCAGCCCTCATAGTACTAGACGCATTAAACCTAGACTTCAAATACGAATTCGCAGAAGCCGGCCACGAATGCTTCCAAAAACATGGGGACACAATACCAGAAGAAACAATAAAACTTGTAAGAAAATCTGATGCAACACTATTCGGCGCGGTTACAACAGTACCCGGAGAAAAAAGCGCAATCATAACACTAAGACGTGAGTTGGATTTGTTTGTTAATTTGAGGCCTGTTAAGTCTTTGCCTGGTGTTGGTGGTTTGTATGGTGGTTTGGATTTTGTTATTGTTAGGGAGAATACCGAGGACTTGTATGTAGGCCTTGAAGAGTATACAAGTGAAGGTGCTGTTGCCAAGCGCGTTATTACTCGTCGGGCTTCTAGGCGTATTTCTAAGTTCGCTTTTGATTACAGTTTACAGGAGGGTCGAGGCAAGGTTACGGCAGTGCATAAAGCTAATGTTCTTAAAAAAACCGATGGGATATTCAGGGAAGAATTCTACAAGGTCGCGGAAGATTACCCGCAAATAGAAGCTGAAGACTTTTATGTTGATGCCATGGCAATGTACCTCATCAAAAAACCCCAGGAATTCGAAACCATTGTAACAACAAACATGTTCGGAGACATACTATCAGACGAAGCAGCAGCTCTAGTAGGAGGCCTTGGAGTGGCACCATCAGCCAACATCGGCGAAAAAACCGGAATATTCGAACCAGTACACGGATCAGCTCCCAGAATAGCTGGAAAAAACATAGCAAACCCCACAGCAATGATACTATCCACCACACTAATGCTAAAACACCTAAACCAGAGAAAACAGGCAACACTCATAGAAAAAGCCCTCAAAAAAACCCTCAAAAAAGGAATAAAAACACCAGACCTCGGAGGAAAACACACAACCAGACAAGTGGCAAAAGCGATAAAAGAAGAACTGCTAAAAATAAGCCACAATACCAGCTATTAGCTATTCACTCTATCAAAATGGCTTAGCACGACCCCAATTTTAGCTAATCCCATCACAATTTAAACACTTGGAACCATAATGAGACTCCCCCCTGAACATGCTAAAAACTTACTCATTTCACAAAATCTCCCAAGAGAATCGGCTTACCCTATGAAAAGTGAAGATATCCTTTGAATAACTGATGTTTCTATATAAGTGAACAAAACCAAAAGGCACAGCCATTTTTTTACAACTTATCCTTAAGGGGGGGGTAAGTCGATGTCACTAGTTGCCTTAAATTCCAGATTAGGGATCAAGCCACATATTTTACTAGTGGATTTATATGAACCCTACTATAAATTGTATTTTATCATCTCTGTAACAGGGATAGGTATTTAGTTGTGGAGTATTAAAATGAGAAAATATTATCTTGATAATCTGCGCTGGCTTATAATTTTGTTTTTATTCCCCTATCATGCGTTACTCATCTACAGTAATATTGGATCCTACTATTTCCATGCTGGGAACTCTGTTATTGCCAACACTTTCATTTTAAGTTTCGCGCCTTGGTTTATGCAATTACTTTTCACCATAGCAGGAATAGCCACCTACTATTCATTGAAAAAGAGAAGTGCAAGTGAATATTTGAAAGAAAGAATATCAAAACTATTAATCCCCACAATAGCAGGGATGATCCTTGTAATACCAGTAAGCGTATACTTCGGTTCACTCTACAGCGGATATACTGGAAGTTTCCCCGACTTTTGGCTGAATTTTTTCACTCACTGGTTGCCCAATCTAAAATCAGGAATAATAATAGGCCACCTATGGTTTCTCTTGTATCTCTTTATAGTGTCTCTAGTTGCACTTCCAATTATAATGAAGTATAAAAATGGAAAATGGAAGATTCCCCTAGAAAAGGTAACCATACCTAAACTATTATTATTAATCATTCCCTTAGCCTTCGGCAGCCTTTTCTTGAATTTATACCCTGAAAAAAGCATATTACAATTCTTTCTAATTTTTATTTTCGGTTACTTTCTATTATCTGATGAAAGAATCCAGCAGGAATTGGAGGATAAAAGATGGCCACTTTTCATCTCATTTCTAGCTATAACTATCTTTTATCTTTTGATAAGTGTGCCTAATATAGGTTCCACGGTAACTAGCACACAATCCACTTCTCAATCCTTCCTAGGTGCATTTATAATGAAAATATTTGAAAATTCTATAATGTGGCTGGGAGTCCTTGGTGTGATGGGAATGGGTAAACATTACCTAGAATTTAAAACCTCAAAAACACTCTACCTTTCAGCGGTATCATTCCCCATTTACATCTTCCATTTACCCTGGATCAACATGTTCGCCTATTACATCATAAACTGGACACCCAACCAGCCACTACAGATAATCCTAATCATGTGCCTCAGTTTCGTATTCACCATAGCCACCATCGAAGTAATTAGAAGAATCAAAGGATTCAGATTCCTCTTCGGGATCAAAGGCTAAAAATCAGCCAAACCCCCATCAAAACACAAATTCTCCTCCAAGGAAATATACCAATGTAAAAGGTAACATCAAACCTTTATCAGAGAAAATTGTAGACCAAGTGACCCCACACACGCTTACACATAGGGAACTTCCCAACTTGAAAGCTTACATGTTAAGGAGTTCACACCCCCCATGACTTTACGTCCCGACTCCAAGCTCCCTCTGGGATGGTCAACAGGCCCCCGCATCCTTACACCTCTCATTAAGAAGCGGACTACAACCTATGAAAAAAAGTAGTATTTAAATCTAACTTATTCCATCCACCCCTTTGTATACTTCCCTTTTCAGGGGGTCTTACAAATGATAAATTTTCAATCTTTCCCTTTTTTCAAGGACCAGACTGCAACCATGAGGAAAAAGATGGCGAAAATTACAAGGGCGATAATATTAGGCCAAATCTTAGAGACTCCCCATCCTTTGAGCATAATTGCACGGCAAGCATCCACTGCATAAGTCGGAGGAACCATATATGAAAATGGTCTTAACCACCTTGGAATCGCTTCTATGGGCCAGAAAACGCCTGAAAGCAGAAAGGCGGGGAGTATTATGAAGGGTATGAATTGGATTACTTGTCCTTCTCTCTTCGCAAGACTTGATAACAATATGCCTAGTGCTTGGGAGACCACTGCCAAGAGTGCCACTACAAAGAATGCTAAGAAAACGTTTCCAAGGATCATAATGTTGAAGACTAGCACAGCCACTGTAAGGAGAAATGCCGCTTGTATCATCCCTATTGTCCCAAATGCTAAAGCGTAGCCTAATACTATCTCGCTTTCTTGGAGTGGTGTTGCCATGAGCCTATCTAGTGTGCCTGAAATTCTCTCACCGACAAATGCAAGTAGCGTGAGGAGTGTTGCTAATAAGAAAACAACGAAGGCCATGATCCCCGGGACGAAGGAATCTATAAAATCCGCGTCTTTAGCATAGACTGCATCTTGAGTAACTTTAACTGGGAATTTTATACCCTCATCCTTCATTGTCTCGGTTATTGCTTCCTGGACAGCTCCTATTATAGAATTTTTAATGGTTGTAATGCTTTCATCATCTTTTATCATGATCTGAGCTTGGAATGGTGAATCGACTGTAGAATTGCGCATAAATGATGGACTAAATTTTTCAACTCCTAGGTAAGCATTTTTGGTGAAGTTTTCAGGGAAAATTATAACTGCATATGCATTTCCATCTTCGATTTTTCTGATGGCTTTGTCTTCGTCGTCCATGTACTCAATGTCCAAAGTTTCATTATTAAGATTTGATAAAATTTTATCTGAAAAAGAGATGTTTTCACCGTTTGGTGTCTGGAATCCTTGGTCATGGTTGACTACTATAACATGAATATCTTCAACATTTCCACTGAAGGCCAATCCAAAAACGAACATTGCAAAGATTGGGGCTATGAGCATTAATCCAATGGTTCTTTTATCATTTTTAATGTCTCTGAAAACCCTTTTAGTCACGGCTAATATTCTTCGAAGATTCATGGCCCCACCCCAATTTTTAGGAACGCGTCTTCAAGCGACTCTGTACCAGTTTTTATGAGCATTTGTTGGGGTTTATCCTCTGCTATTAACTTTCCAGCCCTCATAAACCCTATGCGGTCACAATGTCTTGCTTCATCCATGTAATGTGTTGTTATGAGGATGGTTTTACCTGATTTTTTGAGTTGTTTGAAGTAGTCCCAGAATGAGACCCTAAGTTCTGGGTCGATCCCAACTGTGGGTTCATCAAGAAAAAGGATCTTAGGCTCATGGATTAGTGCACATGCTAGTGATACGCGATGTTTCATCCCACCACTCAAGTTTCTGACAAGTTCATCCCCCCAGTCTTTGAGATTTATGAAATCAAGCAGTTTTTGGATTTTATTAGGTATCTTATCATCTTTGAGGTTGAATATTTCCCCATAAAATTCTAGATTTTCTTCAATGGTCAAATTGTCATAGAGTGCTGTCTCTTGTGGCATGTAACCTATCTCTCGCGCCACGATTTTATCAGGCACTCTTTTTCCTAGGATAAATGCTTTTCCTGAAGTTGCCTTTGAAATCCCGCAGAGCATTTTGATCGTGGTTGTCTTACCAGCCCCATTAGGGCCTAAAAGCCCGTAGATTTCCCCTTTTTTGACCTTTAAATTTAAGGTATTTACAGCGCAAAATTCTCCAAACTTCTTTGTTAAATTCAGTGTTACAATAGCATGATCAGCTCCTGTCTCCATTAGTGTAACCCCCAATTAATAATAAAGACGCCTCAAATATAAAGGTGAGTTTATCAAGTTTGAAATTTATAAAAAGAGGGGGAGTTAAACCTTTTTAAGATGCGTTTTATTCAAAAAAATTGTTTTTTGTGTGGATCAGGATTCTGTTGTGGTTTATTTTGTTATCATGGTTCCTATGCCCTTCTTTGTGAATATTTCTAGGAGTAGGGAGTGTTCAATCCGTCCATCGATGATGTGTGCTGATGAAACCCCATCTCTTATCGCCTGGATACATGTAAGGGCCTTTGGGAGCATGCCACCTTTTATGATACCTTCTTTGATGAGATCATCCAATTCGCTTATGTTAATTTTTTCTATGAGAGTATCTGGGTCGTTCGGATCCTCTAGGATACCTGGAACATCTGTGAGTAATATGAGTTTTTCTGCACCAACATTTGCAGCTACTTCACCGGCAACGGTATCAGCATTCAGATTTAAGGTTTCAGCATTCTTATCAATTCCTATGGGTGATATTATGGGAATGTAACCATTGCTTGTCAGCATCTCCAATATTTCGGGGTTTACAGATTCTATCTCACCAACTAGTCCAAGGTCTATTTCGAGTTCTTCTCCAGTTTTTTCATCCTTGATTATATGGGGTGCTTTTTTCTTGGCGAGTAAGAGTTGGCTGTCTTTTCCTGATAATCCTATGCCTTTACCTCCATGGAAGCATATCTTTGATACTATGCTCGTGTTTATTTTACCTACGAGGACCATTTTAACTATTTCCATTGTCTCCTCGTCTGTAACTCTTAAACCTTCGATGAATTTTGGTTCTTTCCCCATTTTGTTCATTGCTCGGGATATTTCCGGTCCTCCACCATGGACTACGATTGGTTCCATTCCCACATATTTTAGGAGTACGGTGTCTCTTGCTGTGGAATCCATGGCTTCTTCTTGTATCATGGCATGTCCACCATATTTTATCAGGATCTTTTTGCCATGGAATCGTTTAATATATGGTAAAGCTTCGACAAGGATTTTAACTGTTTTCATGCCACCTTGCAACTCCTATGTTGTGTATTCTGCATTTATTTTCACATAATCATATGTTAGGTCGCAGCCATAGGCTTTTGCTTTTTCTTTGCCTATTCCTAGGTCTATTATGATTTTTATCTCATCTTCTCTCATAATATCTGCGGCTATTTTAAGTTCTTTGCTGTTTTCTGATGCTATGATCTTTCCTTCTTTTATAAGTTCAATGTTTCTATTTTCACTTTCTAGGATGATAGACACATTTTCTTCTTTTATCATGGCCCCTGAGTATCCTATTGCTGCTATGATCCGCCCCCAGTTGGGGTCTGCTCCGAATAGTGCTGTTTTAACGAGTGGGGAGCTTGCAACTGTCTTAGCTGCTTTTCTGGCGTCTTTTTTGGATTTGGCGTTTAGAACCTCCACTTCCATGTATTTTGTTGCTCCTTCACCATCCTTTGCTATCATCTTGGCAAGTTCCCTGCATACAAGATTTAATGCTTCCTGGAAATTGTCATCTATTTTCCCAGATTTTCCTGTTGCTGCTAATATAACCATGTCATTGGTGCTTTCATCTCCATCAATGATTAGCATGTTGAAGCTTTCATCCACGGCCTTTTTGAGGGCTTCTTTTAATTGGGATGGTGATGCTTTCACGTCTGTGGTTATAAAGGATAGCATGGTGGCCATGTTAGGGGCTATCATACCTGAACCTTTGGCAACACCACCTATTCTGGCCGTGTTACCATCATCAAGTTCGAATTCGACTGCGAATTCTTTGGGGAATGTGTCTGTGGTCATTATAGCCTCTGCGAATTTTCTGGATCCTCTGGGTGAATTTTCAAGGTTTTTTAGAACTTTTTGGGTGAGGGTTTCTATTATGTTCATGGGCATTTTTCTTCCTATGACACCTGTGGATGCCACAGCCACCCCATTTTCAGGGATTGAAAGGCCATCTGCTGCGAGTTTCGCCATTCTCTGGGCATCTTCCATGCCCTTGGGGCCTGTGAAGCAATTTGCATTTCCGCTGTTGGCTATTATGGCTGATATTCTTCCATCTTCTAAGTTTTTCATGGTTAATTTTAGTGGTTCTGCTTTTATCTTGTTAGATGTGAAGACGGTTGCTGCAGTGCTTTTACCAGTATATATTATGCCAAGGCCATATTTTCCTTTTTTATGGCCTCCGGCGAGTATGTTGTCTATGGCGCATACTCCACCCTCTATTATCTTCATAGGGGTTTTATCCTCCTTGTCTATTATGAATGGTGAATCGGGTCCTTTTTATGGGTTATATTCGCTGGAATTTGTCATGTTACTTGTGTTTGTCTGTTCGGTTTGGTTTAACGGGTTTTCGGTTGGATTTGGAATTTCTAGATATGTTGTATTGTTATGGGTTGGTTCTGGGGTTATATTTTCGGGTGATATGGCTAATATTATTCCTAGACAGGAGCCGCAACCAAATGCTATCAACGAGATTAAAAGGGCAACCATTATTTTGGCTTCAGTTCCAGGTCGCATTGTAGACTCCCCAGATTATATTATGGGTAATCCTTTAAATAGTTTAAGATTATATGGGTGGGTATGGTTGAGATTTTTATGTGGTTGTCCCATACAGTACCGCGAGTAGTATTGCCAGTAGTCCTAGTTGCCAGTATCCAAGGTTCCAGCCTAGGAAGGTTGCTATGAATACGAAGATAAATATTATGATTATGCTTGACTTTTTATTGAATAGGTAATCTATAATGGCTCTAGTGAAGGGGTTGGGGATGAAATAGGCATAGAGGCCATCTGCTACGTCGAATATTATGACTGGGGCTGGGTTCCACAATTTTATTTCGTCTGCAAGGTGTGCTCTTTCAGCTGCTTCTCTTCTTGTTTTACCTATACCTGCTCTTATCTTTGCATTGTTTGCAAGGGCGTGCCATGCGACATCTATGGTGGCTTTTAGTGCCGTGTCTTTACTTGGTAAGTTGGCGATTAGATCATCGCCACCTTCCTTGTAACCTTCGATTTTCCCTTTACATTCCTTTTCAATGTATGTTTTGATGTCGTTCATTATCTCGACTAGTGTTTCTTTGCCATGTTCTTCGATGAAGCTTGTGGAGTTTATAACATCGATGAAGAGATAATTGTCGTGGGTTACTGGTTCTCCTTCCTTTGGGGTGAATGGTGTTGGGAATATTAGGGCGAATTCGCCGCCGAGTTTTGTGAATCCCACTCCTGGGATTTCCCCGATTTCTTCATTTAATTTTATAGATCTTTCTATTGCAGCGGCTCCTGTCATCCCCACAGCAGCCCTAATATTAATTTTCCGCATGCTAGCCGATCCTATGAGTTTTATACCTGCTCTTATAGCATCATTCTTAGAGGGGAGTTTTGCCAGGATTTCTGTGGGGCTCTTTTCAATAATTTCTCCCTTTTCTTTTTTTAGGAGTTCTATGAAGTCATCGATTATCCTGGCCCCGTTTAAGGTTTCTATGTAGAGGTAACGGTCGCTGCTTATTATTATGTTGCTGAAAAGGGCGTATTCATCTACTCTTTCTAGTGGCGGTTTTAGTTCTATGAATTTTCTATTTTGGGGGATGTTTTCGGAGCCCACCTCTTTTATGAGATTGTTGAAGATATTCTGGGTGTTTATATCTGCTTTTTTGATTTCTAGGAGCATTGTCTTTGTATAGTTTATCATGTCGACGTATTCGCGTTCTTTGGCATTGTTTGGTGAGTATCTGGTGCCTATGCCTAAAACCTTCTTTTTTAATAATAAACCTAGGAGTGCCCGGAGCATGTATTCTGTTAGCATCAGCTGCTTCCTCCCTTCTCCAAGACTATCTCGAATTCTCCGGGTTTTTCCATTAGCATATTAGGTTTCACAGAGACTATTGGGAATCTCCAGGATCCTATGCGAGCCGCCACAGTACTTGCAAGGTTCCTTGAGTTATTCTTCACAAAATTATAATCATGGTCATTGATGATTATGTTGATATCATATGGGGCTTCCTCCATAACCTCATCTGAGTAGAGTATATTAACTTCAAAGTGGCCTTTTTTGATGAAAACATCATTCCTAACAGCGACGAGAGGGGCGTGATCCAATTTTAAACGTTCGAAGACCGTGACTGCGATGTTACCAGCATATTTGACAACTTCCCTGTAATCGTGGGGGTGTACAAGGACAAATATTATAAAGTCTCCTGTTCTTTCAGCTTCTTCAACGAGTTCCATGAACTTGTCAAATAGGGGTAATTTCATGAATAAACCTTCAAGTTTTGGTTCAAGACCCTCCTCTTGCACCTTTTCTATCCTGTCAATGGCTTCTTTTGCAATTGCTATGCCACTTAGTTTTTTACCTCTTTTAACCTTATAATAGTCGAAGCCTTTACTTTCAAATTCGCTTAGTATCTGTGAACAGATCTTCTGGAGAATGTTCTTAACCTTTTTTGGCTTGGATGGTCTCCCAATGACTATCTTATCGTCCTTGAAATTGTAGGGTATCCTCCTACTACTTATGTCCTGGAATTCATCAGAATATTCTTTAAAGGCATCATTTGACAATATCTTAGCATCTTCTTCCTCTGCCAATTTTAAGATGAAATGATCTGCGGTGGTCCCGGAGGGCACCTGCCTAAACTCTCCCTTTTCAAGATACTTCTTAAACTCTTCCTTTTCATCTATCTCATGCTTTAATGATGCATCAGCGATTATAACAGGCTCGTATCCAAGTTTTCGAAGTTCATCAGCAGCCCTTAATATATTCTCTAATCTAGGCTTGTTATCATCACCCTTTCTAGAATGAGCTACATTTGATGCATCTATAATAACCCTCAATCGATCACCCTTCCATTTTTAAAATTAAAGTTTGTAGGATCCCATCAGGTAACTTTTCCTTTGCACTTGGTTCAATCTTATCTCTATCCTATCATCCTCAATATAATATGTATTATATGAATTAATATCTTTACCTCGAAGTTTAAGTGATGATACTGTGCCAGCTGTTACAAAAAATATGTCCTCAACCCTCCAAAGATGCGGAACATGCTTATGACCACATATGACAAGGTTAGCCCCGCCCTTAACAATAGAGTATAAAACGTCACCCGCATCAGCTAGAACATTCCTTTCACGTCCAGTCTTAGGCACTGGTATAATATGATGATGTAAGGCTATAACCTTATACAAATCATCCTTAGAAGCATCTTTAAGTTTATTCTCCATCCATAACTGTTGCGACCTCCCAACCTTACCATAATCTAGGTCTGGTTCACTACTATCCAAGCCTATTACCTGTAGCTTGTCATCAATTGTTAGAATGCTCCTTTTTTCCTTCAGAACCTCCTCGAAGGTTTCATTACCCACGTGTCTTGCATCATGGTTGCCAGGGACAAGCAATAGTGGACTTTCTATATTATTAAGATAACTTGCCACTTGCAAAAATTCCAGATAGTAGCCATTATCTGTTAAATCGCCCGTGGCAACCACTACATCAGGTTCCATCTCATTTATCTGCCTTATAGCCTCTAGGAGTATATCCTCTTTAAAGTTTCTTGCACCTACATGAAGATCTGAGATATGGGCGATGAGCACCATTTAACTTAACCTCAAGATAGCCTCTGCAAGATCACCCTCAGTCTCCTTTAAAGCATCCTCAGCCTCTTTCCTAGTGGCCCCTGTCTGACTCATCACAAGTTCTATATCCTCCTCGGGAATCTCAGGTTCCTTAACCTTCTCTTTAACTTTACCAGTCACCTGATAAGTTCTCTGGCCCATGAAATCCATGATACTAACCTTAGGATTCTTTATAATGATATCCTTGTCCTTTAACTTTATTAAAACCTCTTTAACGCCCTTAAGGTCCTTCATCTCCATTCCCATCTGTTTCATAGCCCTTTGCATCTGTTTCAACTGTTTAGGATTCATTCCCATACCTGGTATCATTTTTCTCCTCTCCTAGTCTTTATAGCCTGGCCATAACTAAAATCCATGATCTCTTCACTACAGAGTAGAGATTTGCCAGTGGCTAACAATTCATCAGCTTCATTAACCACTAAAACCTCATCATTAGCACGTATATTTTTATCACATTCTATAACAAACTTTGCAAATATATTTTTCCCCTCCCTAGCAAAGGGCTCGGATTCCCTATCAACAACAACTCTACATTTAGGATAATCTAGCTTGGAATGTAAAAGGGACGCCCCCTTCCATGATGGGATTATAAAACCATCAGACGTCCTTATACTCGCAATAAGCTCATCATCCACATAAACATAACGTATCCTACCAGTCTTCCCACTCCTCACTATCCTCAGATCCCCATTAAAGAGTGCTTCACCAGCACCCACACCAAACTGATAATCTGCAACAGCAGCAAGACGATCCCTATCAGAGATTTCAATGGAAGGTGGAATAACCCTAAATTTAAACCCAAGATTAAACTTTTCATTAACTTCCTCACAGACCATTAAACTTTCATATTCCCCTTCAAGTCTTTTTATGATTGAACGGATGAAACTCTTTGATTCACCATCCAATATAGAAGGGGACTCATTTTGTGCAAAGGGATAAAATTCATCCAATTCCAATGGTATAACACCAAATGGGACATCAACTACCATGAACTGCCACTCATCAACCTCAACCGGAGCTGGAGAAAAAAACTTGCCAAGATCAACTGGGACATGCCTCGAATAAGGCTTACCTGGAACTGATAAAAGCACAAGACCATTCCTTTTAGGGATTCGATTCAACCTTTTATGATGACGGTAAACCTCAACCCTCCTAAGAGACTCAGAACCGGTATAAAAAAATGCAGACCTCTTAGATACAGGATCATACCTTTCAATCAACCTTTGATAATCAAGCAGCCTACGGTACCCTTCTAACAGTCGAGGATGCGCCCTACACCTCTGATCAACAAGCTCCATCAGATTACCCTCAATTATAGCCTGCCTCACCCTCCTAATCTCGGCAAAACTCACATAAAGGTTATGAGCCGCTATAAGATTTCTTCTATCATCCCTACTCATCCCCCTCAATTCTTGTGGCGTGTAATCAACACATACATTACATGAGCATGGCATCTCAGTGAGATTTTCCAACTTGTATGTCCCTGACGGAGCCAATAACCTATCATCATTAGCATATAACATGTAAGCTGCAGAATCGAATAAGTCGCAGCCCATGGAAACTGCAAGTGCAAAAAGCATAGGATGCCCAGCACCCATAAGATGCCGAGGCCTAGAAGGTGGAAGACACTCTACAGAGGCCATAACAACTTCGACAAGACTCTTATAATCATAGGATTCTAGGAGGGGTACAACCGCTCCAATGGGATGAACATCAAAATCCATCCTTGAAAGTTCCCTCGCACACTTTCTCCTAAGATCGGGGTAAGTGGAGCCTTGGACAACAGAATTTAGCATCATATCCTTTCGAAGGGATAATGCTTCTTTGGCCCTTTCCAATGTTATTTTGAGGTCTTCTTCTGCCTTTTTATGGGAGGCATATGGTGGTGTTGGTATGTCAAGTGATGTTCCAATATCGGCTCCAATCTCCTCCTGAAACTCAACAATCTCCTTGTTACTTATATCAATGTCACCATACTCTGCCAATTGGAAGGAACCAGAATCTGTTACAACAGGACCATCGAAGCCTATAAGCTTATGAACGCCTCCTCTAAGAGCTAGATGTCTTAATTTATCGTTTTTGTAGATTATGTAGGCGTTTGTTATCACTATCTCGGCGCCGAAGGACTTAACATCAATTATGGTCTTCCCAGGATGTATTACTGGCATGAGCGCCGGCGTTTTAACCTTATAACTTCCTATGGTGAATATTCCTGTTCTTGCAAGGTTGTCCTTGCTTTTTATCTCGAACAATATAATCCTCCTCTTTCACCCTTCACATTTTTTTAGTCTATTTCTCATTTCAATTATTCGTTCTCGTGAAGATGAGGGTCTTTCTTCTTTGCATCCACATATACATTTTGGGTATTGTGGACAGATGATATAAAGCGCCTTTTTTGAAAGAGTCCCATTTATATTCATACTTTTAAGATTTTTCAAGATCCTTGCAGCATATTTTTCCGGGGCTTTCATTCCAAGGTATATGGGTGTTCTAAGGGATGATGGCAACCTTGTAATATTCCTCGCTAATCTTCTCTCATTTTCCCGCTTTTCTATTATCTTCTCGCGACTATCTTCCAGGTTAGGATCTCTGTAGGGTATTCCGGCGTCGCTTAAGGCTATAATTCTCTCATCATCCCATGGGAGACTTCCTTTTATGGCTTTTAGAGAGGCTATTGTGCCGCCCTTTTTTCTGCCGAACTTGGGACCTTCAACTATATGGAAACCGGCTTCTATCATGGCTGATCTTACAGGAGCTGCTGATGTGTAAGTTGTAAGGATGCCATTGTCTTTTATAACCCTTGCAAGTTCTAACATGAATTCTGAACTGTAAAGTTCTGGGGTTTTAAGTGGGCTGAAGGCATCCAAGAATATGGCATCATAGTATCCTTTTTGGAGTGAAGGTAGTGTTTGTCTTGCATCTTCACAAAAAACCTTGATGGAGATGTTCTCTGGGATCTTGGTTGAGATCATCTGAAAATGTGCCAATCCATTCTCAAGGAGCCATTCCTCATATGCCCTTTTTATGATCCTATGAGCTGGTATGGGGCTTGGCACAAGAACCCCAGCACATATAACCTCTGGTGAAGCTTCTATCATATGTATGAGGATATTTTCGGCTTTTATATGGTCTATGAGGGCTGCTGAGTTGTATCCAAGTCCGGAGCAGATATCAAGAACTTTAATATTGTCTCTGTTTTCTAGTTGTGATGGTTTAACGAATTTTTCATAGGCTTCAGTTATGGCGCCATGTATTGTGTGCATGGTTTCACTTTTTCCTGAAAGTTTTTTTGAAGGGAGTGTGTATGAACCATCATCTGTTCTGATTAAATATCTTTTAAGTTTCCTTGAAGCCTCTTCTCTTACATTTTCTCCAAGACATTCTCTGTCCAAATATTCTTTTATGAGTACTATGATTTCATCATTTACTGTTAGAGGCTTGTACATGACTCACACTAAAAAAATTGGATCCCATATGGGGGTATACTCATAGAAGCTATAAAAGATGCAATGTAAAATTTTTTCATCATGACAAAATTTCTTTTTTCCCGCTAAAAGATAATATCTATTCAATTTAAATACTATATTAGATATAATATTTCCAGTGGTTTAAATGGATAATATTGAAAGGATTAGGGCGATAGAAAAATCCCCTATAAGTTTTGAAGGACTTAGAAGGTTGAACATAATCGCCGGGTCGTTACATTTTATCCAAGGAATCATAATGGTTGTTCTGGGGTTTCTTTTAACATGGGAACGTGATATATACACATTCTATTTGAAGTTCAAGATAATCTCACTGAATCCACCATCATTTCAAGTTTTACCTGAACCACAAGTCGTGTTCACTATAGGCTATCTTGGTGTTATATTAGCCTCTTTCCTCCTTATCTCGGCAGTTGCACATTTCGTCATAGGATTTCTTAAAACAAGGGATTATGAAAAATATCTTAAGAAGGGTATGAATCCCTATCGTTGGTACGAGTATGCCCTTTCAAGTTCAATCATGATAGTGATACTCGCAACCTTTGTGGGAGTCTGGGAACTATGGTCACTTGTAATGATCTTCGTTTTAAACGCTTCAATGATAATGTTCGGTTATCTAATGGAGAAACTGAACCAATACACGGAAAAGATTGACTGGTCACCATATATATGCGGGTGCATAGCAGGCTTCACTCCATGGATTGTCATAGCAGCCTACTTTGTCGCGGCCCTCGGATCAACAGAGACTAATCCACCAGCATTCGTCTACCTTGCGCTACTAATCTACTTTATAATGTTCAACACATTCTCTGTGAACATGCTACTACAATACAAAGGCATTGGTAAATGGAAAGATTACCTATATGGTGAGAAGGTTTATATTATCCTCAGTCTCACAGCCAAAACAATACTAGCCTGGCTGGTCTTCATCGGAGTCTTTTCACCCTTCTAGAAAATTTTATGGAAAACTCCAAAAGATTATATGTATAGTTCCATCTAGGATATTCTATGAGGATATTGATAGTTTCCGATTTCTTCGTGCCCCATTACACTGGTGGGGGAGAAAGGCGATATTTCGAAATAGGAAAGAGACTAGTTAAGAGGGGCTGGGAAGTTGATGTAATATGCATGAAAATAAAGGGTGTCAAGGAAAAAGAGGATATAAAAGGTTTGAAAGTTCACCATATTGGCCCCGTGATAACTGATCCTCCAAAGAGGAGTTTGTTAAATTTTTTGCATTTCATATTAGCTGCTATATCTTGGATTCTAAGCCATGATTATGATATTATTGATGCTCAGACATATGCCCCGTTATTACCAGCTTTTATAGCCTCAAGGATTAAAAGAACGCCAATGATTGCAACAATCCATGATGTAAGCTCCACCTTCTCTGATCAGTGGATACAATCTTCAAAAGTAGCTAAATTGGCCGAGAAAATACTCCTAAAGCTACCCTATGATAAGATAGTTACCGTAAGTAACGCGACAAAAGAGGCCCTTGTTAAAGATTACAGGATAAAACCTGAAAGGATCCAAGTCATTTATAATGGTGTTGATTTATCCCTGATAGATTCAATAAAAGCGTCAAGACTCCCCGATACTCTGATTTTTGTAGGGAGGCTCGCACCCCACAAACATGTCGACCACCTCCTAAAGATCGTGAAAGAACTCAAAAAGGAAATCCCAAATATAAAATTAAAGATCATAGGCGATGGGATTGAAAAAAATAGGCTGCTAAAACTTGTAAAAGATTACAAGATACAAGATAGGGTAACATTTTACACGAACCTTAAATATGCTGATGTTATATATCATATGAAAGAATCTTCTATACTAGTCCTACCATCAACAAGAGAAGGGTTTGGAATGGTACTCGCAGAGGCAAACGCATGCAACCGACCCGTTATAGCCTATAAAAGTGGGGGGGTTGTAGAAGTTATAAAAGATGGTGAAAATGGTTTCTTAGTTGAACCCTTAAATATAGAATCTCTAAAAGAAAAAATAAAAATTTTACTTTCTGATGAAAAATCACAGCAAGAATTTGGAGAAAAAGGAAGAAAAATAGTCGAAGAGAAATTCAACTGGGATAAAATCATAGAAGAAGTCATGAAAACGTACAAAGTCCTGCAATTCAAATAATTTAATTTGTTGCGTCATTCTGAATACATGAATGCCGTAGTCATTGATGTGTTCAAATAATACAATAATTTGTTGCAAGGAGCAAAAAAAACTCACAATGGCCGATTACCAGATCAAAAATCAGGTTGTCATTAAATTTTTTGAAAAAATATTCACACGTGCTTTTCAGATTTCATTCTTAAAGATCCTCTTTTATTTTAACTTTAAAAACATTTTCAATCTTTCTTGACAACATGCTCCAATCATATTCTTTTATGGATTTTGTTAATTTAGACTTATCGAAATCCATATTCATGGCTTTTTCCACAGCACTTCCAATACTTGTAATGTCCTCAAAAAAAATCGTATTATTAAAATTTATCCTTTTTAACTCTTCAAGAGGAGATGAAACTATCTTTAAACCAGCTGCAGAATATTCGAAGTATTTTATAGGACTTGCAGCATCTGTAAATGGATACTTTTTGAACGGTAAAAGCCCTATATCAAAAGTCTTCATCAAGGATGGTATTTTCTGATATTCTACCATTCCCATAAAGATTAACCTTTTTGTGTTTCCTAGTCTCTTTTTACAATATTTAATTTCCGGCCCGCTTCCTGCTATGATGATAACTCCATTATTCTTTTCCAAAAATTCATAAAGATTAATTACCGTTTTATAAAGGTTTGACCATTCACCAAAATAACCCACATATCCAAGTATACAATCATAATTGTCTAAATGCAATTTCTCGATATATTCATCCGGATTTGCATTCTTGAATCTATCCACATCCACACCATTTGGTAGAACAGATGAACTTCTTGACATCTCCCAATATTTATCCCTTAACACAGAAGAAACAAAAAAAGTATGATCTGAATTTTCTATTTGATGGATAATTGCTCTCTCTATCCTGAGAAATTTGCTCATAAACCTTTTTGATAAAGGAACATTTTTGAAAGAGGCTACATGATCATCAACTAAATCATAAATTACAGGAACATAATCAAAAGGCGGTACAACATCCCATATAAATGATTCCGAAAATATAACATCGATGCCATATTCCATTATAATATCACTTATTTGGGAAGTTACAGCATCTTTATTGAAAGGCGGGAAAACCAATGGTCTTGCTACATGATGAAGAGTTACATTCCTTTCTATTTTCTTTGTAAACCTTTCTCTTATCCTTTTAAGATCTTTTATATTTCGAAGTGGATATGGCATATTCCATGATAAAACATGCACATGATTCCTAAGTTTTAAATTTTCAATAAAGAAGTCAAACCTACCAGGTACTCCTGAAATTGTACGCGGCACATGTGGTATTACTAGAACATCCATTTTTAAAGCCCCTGCTCAATAATTGATAATCACCCATTTTCCTTGGGACAAAAGATATTCATTCCGTTTGCTCTTAATTATTAAAATCTTTAGTTTTTTCGAGTATATTCTTTGCTTCAAATTCTTTGAAATCTTATTATTTGAAGATAATTGTTAAAACTCACCAGGGCGTATAATTTTCCCTCTTCTTAAACTATACCCATCCCTAAAAGCCTTTAGAATATATTTTACAATTTTAGGATTCTTCACAGAAAAGTAAGCGGCATACTTGAAAAATGTAATGAATGGTCTCAAATATTTTACGAGGATGTTTTCACCATACCTCCTGTCTAAATAAATTATGTTTCGAATATAATAATATGTTTTCCAGTTAGGTTTTCCACTTGTAACTATCTTCTTTATTAAGTGCGCATCCGGAACCATATATAAGGGCCCATATTCCTGTAAACGGATAGCATAATCCGTATCATCCCCAATAATAAAAAAGTCTTTATCGGGAAAGCCTATTTTCCCAATAGCATCACTCTTAATAAGAGGACCCTCAAATGAAATACCAGAAACTTGAAAGTATTTCTCTTTAAGATCCTCTTCTGTCACAATATCATATGTGAAATATCTAAATGGGTTTTTAAAATCAAACCTTTTTGTCTCCAAATTAAAAAAAGACCCATTAAAATATCTGGCCGGTACAAGAGCTGACTTTTCCCCTTTTATTTCTTCACCCACACGAAGGAGCATTTCAAGAGCATCCTCCTTTGGCTCTACGTCGTCATCCATAAGCCATAACCAGTCATAGCCATCATTATAAGCTCTTTTCACACCCTCATGAAAACCACCAGCCCCACCAACATTCTCATTCATCCGCACATAAACCACTTTTATTAGCCTACCATCATGCAAGCCTTCTATACTTGTCGTTCCACCCCTAAGGTCTTTTATGTATCCTTCTTCCTGTAGTAGCTGTGGTGTTCCGTCTGTTGACGCATTATCAATGATGTAGATGGCGTTAAGGGGCTTTGTTTGTCTTTTTAATGCTTCTAGGCATTCGATTAGTAGTTTTTTGCGGTTGTAGGTCACGACCACCGCGGCTATTCTCATTTTATCTCCTTTTTGAATGTTGTGAGGGCCTTTTTCACGATTTCGTCCATGTTGTAGTAGTGGTATTCTGCGAGTCTTCCAAGGAGTATGAGGTTTTCATGTTTTTCTGCGAGTTTTTTATATTTTTTGTAGGTTTTTTGGTTTTCTTCTGTGGGGATAGGATAGCATGGTTCGTTTTTTCCTTCTATATGCTCCTGTGGATATTCTTTGAGTATGATTGTTTTTTTGGTGCTTGTAGGGTGTATGTGTTTGAATTCTGTGATTCTTGTGAAGTCATAGTCGTTTGGATAGTTTATTGTCGCAGCGGGCTGGTACCATTTTTGGTTTAGTGTTTCGAATTTGAAGTTTAGTGAGCGGTATGGTAATTTACCATATTGGTAGTTGAATAGTTCGTCGATTTTTCCTGTGAATATTAGTTTGCCTTTGTATTCTTTGTTCATGAATAGTATTTTGTTGTTTTTTATTTTGAGTATTTCCTGGTGGTTTGTGTTTAGCATTATTTTTATGTTTTCATGGTCTAGGATTTTTTGTATCATCTTTGTGTATCCTTCTTGTGGCACTGCCTGATAACGGTCTTGGAAGTACCTGTCGTCCCTTGAAAATAATATGGGCACCCGCCCTGTAACCTTTTCATCTATCTCTTCTGGCTTCAAGTTCCATTGCTTCTTTGTATAGTTAAGAAATACTTTCTCGTAGATGTAATTGGCTAGGAATTTTAGGTCCTGGTCATCCTCCTCTTTTAGAAGTTGGAGTATTGGTATCTTTTTTCCGTAATCGTATTTTTGGAGTAGTTTCTTTTCAAGGGTTTTGGCAAGGGCTTCTGGTAATAGCTTGTGGAGTGTGTTAAGGTTAAATGGCAAGGGTACAAGTTTCCCATCGATAAATCCTAGGACATGGTGTTGGTATTCTTTCCATTTGGTGAAGTGTGAAAGGTATTTGAAGACTTCCTTGTAGTTTGTGTGGAAAATGTGCGGACCATACTTGTGTATGATTATGCCTGTTTTGTCTATTTCATCATAACAGTTGCCTCCGATATGGTTTCGGCGTTCAATGACTAGCACTTTCTCATCTAGTATGTTGGCTATTCTTTCTGCCATCACGGCGCCTGCAAGGCCGGCGCCCACGATAATATAATTGAACATTTTGGCGGCACCTTTTCTAGATTTTTAGATAGTCCATTTTTATGGATCTTTCGTTTAGTTTGCTTTTTAAGGTTTTTATTTCATTTTTGGCGGGTTTTTTGAAATTTTTCATTTTGAGGTTTAGGCTTTTGTATTTTTCGAGTCCAAGTTTATGTATTTCGAGGATTTGGATGTGGTGTATGTTATTTTCTTGGAGGAAGTTTATCAGCTTTTTTATGTTTTCTTTGTTGAATGTGTAGGGTTTGACTGCTGGAAAGCGTATTATAGTGTCAATTTTTTCTTTTTTAATTGTTTGGAAGTTTTTATAGAATGTTTTAAGGTTTCCTTGGAGTGTCTTTTGTGCTATTTTATGGTTGAGTATTTTAACGTCTACGATGAATAGGTCTGTATCTTTTAGGAGATCCTTTAGGTTTTCTTCGGGTGCGAAAAGTGATGTTTCAATTGCTATGTGTATTGGTTTTAGTTTTTTGATTACCTTTTTCACTGCTTTGGATTGGAGTAGTGGTTCGCCACCTGAAAATGTGACACCACCATTGGTGTTGTTATAATAGTCAATGTCTTTGGTTAGAATTTCAAGTAGTTTTTTTGTTGTTATTTTTTCGCCATAAATGCCAAGAGCGCCTGTAGGACATGGTTCGACGCATTCGAAATGTTCAGGGAATCTGAATATGTCTTCTGGTTTTTCAAGGAATTTACACCTTTTCACGCATTCAAAGCATTCGATACAGTCACCTTTTTTGAAGTAGATTTCCATTTGCGGTTTTATGTTTTCTGGGTTGCAGCACCATGGACATTTTAAATTGCAACCTTTCAAGAATACTGTTGTTCTTATCCCTGGGCCGTCATGTATGCTAAATCTTTGAATTTTTGTGACTAGGAGTTCGTGCAATTTTAATCACCATATTTGGAATATTCGAGGGCTCTTTTAACTATGATTTCACGGTATTCTCTGGGCAGGTCTTTGAAGTATGTGCTGAAACCCCAGACACGGACTATGAGGTCTGGGAAAAGTTCAGGGTTTTTAAGGGCTTTGAGGAGTACGTTAGGGTCGAGGACGTTAACCTGGATTTGCATAACACCTTTCATGATGGCTGTTTTAATAAGGCCTATGAATTTTTGGGGTATGTGATCCATTAATGATTTTTCTATTATGATATCGACTACTCCGCCATTGTATGCTTTGGAGTAGTTAAGTTTTGAGGCGAAGTTGAATATTTCTGTATATGACATGTTTGCTGTGAATTTTATTGGTGATATGTTGACTCCCAGAGGTTCTCTTGCGAGTCTGCCGTCGAATGATGCTCCTGTGGATTCGCCTTCTGTAAGGTAACTTGGCGAGCTTAAACCAAACTTGTATTTTCCTCTTAATTTTTCATGTAACATTGATATTATCTTGTTTGTAAGTTTTATAACCTCTGGTTCGTCCATCCCATATTTAAGGTTTTTATTTTCAAGTTCGAATCTTAGGCTTTTATAGGATTTGAAGTTATCTTTGAGTATATTGAGTATTTCTTGGGGTTTTATCCTTTTTTTGTCATAGCATAATCTTTTTATGTTGAGGAGTGAATTGATGAGGTTGCCCATGCCCACAGTGAGCATGCCGTTGATATTGTAGCGTGCTCCGCCATGTGCTATGTCTTTAGCATTTTCTAGGGAGTCGGGGAAAAATAGTGATAAAAGTGGGGATGGTTCAACTTTTAATGATTCTATGGCATCTATGGTCTCATCGATGTATTTGTTGAGTGATTCTTGGTATGCTTCAAGGAGTTCTTCAAAACTGCCACTGAAACCATTAAGAGCATGTTCTAAGGGTTTTAGGAGGTTTATATTCGCTAGATTGTTCTGGTCGGCGGATTTTCCAGGTATTAGCGGTTCCCAGCAAGCTGATGTTGAATAATCCTGAGCGTCTGTTTTATCATAATATTCTTGTAAACTTTTTATAATGACTTCATCATTAGAAAATAGAGGGTATCCAAGACCTTTCTTGAGGCACTTGTAACTAAGCTCCCATATATCATCTGGTGTATTCCTGTTTACTCGCAGTACAATCTTGGGGTCTGGAAGTCCCAACTCCATCATAGCCTCGAGGAATATGCGTGTAAGTTCATTATATTCCCCACCAAGGACTATAACCTGTCCAGTGTCGCCTGGGAGGACATTACTCTTAAATTTGTAATATTTGGATAATGAACTTATGAATTCTTTTATAAGCTCTTTTGATTTATCATAATCTTCATAGTATGGTTCTAGTATCTTATCAAGCCTACCGAGGCCTATGAGGTGATGCCCATACATCCAGAGTAGGGAGTTTATGAATAGTATTGATTGTAGAGCCTCTTCAAGGGAACTTGCAGGTTCGAGTGGAACTTTTCCAAGGATACTTGAAAGCTCTTTTGATTCTTTTATGCACCTATCCCTATAAAATTTCACGGCCTCAAGACTCTTTTTAAGACATTTGAGGTAATCATCTTTATTCTTTAATTTTTCATCTATTATTTTTTCTATCCCATCTAGTCCTTTTTCTAGGAGCATTGAATAGTCGACTGTAAGGTTTCCAAGTCTCCTATAACCTGGATATTCAATGACATGTAAACGCGTATCTATACTATAAAAAAACCTTTCACCGGGAGTGAAATAAATCCTGGCACTTTTACATACTTTTTCGAGCTGTTCCACCCTTCTTTCTATCATGTTTTCCTTTCGAGAATGTATGAATTTGGTTCTAAGTGCGGTTTGAAGAAATGCACTCCTATCCCTTTGATAGATGGTATAATATGCTTTAAGGTAAGGTGAAAATGGGGTTTTTCCCAAAAGATTTATTAAGGATTCTTTCATAACACTCCCATCCTTTTAAGTATGATATATTCTATGATCCCAATAAATATTTCCGTTGCAACAACTGCAATAGCCGCGCCTAAAGACCCCACAACAAGGACAAGGCCTATAAGTAGTCCAAGATGCACTATCCCTGCAAAAAGAACTATCCTCGTAAACTTTTCTTTATAACCAAAGGAGACAAGACCCTGAATACCAAGAATATTATTCACTCCTATAGCAAAAATAATAAATACCAGCACTTGGAGTAGAGGAATGCTCTCCATATACAATGGACCGGCGAGTAGCCTTACTATGAGTGGCGCGGCAAATACCAAGAGAATAGAAAATATGAACGTTACTATGCCTATTATGATAACCATCTTTTTCAGTTCCATCTTGGCACGTTCACGATCCTCCACTTGTATCCTTGAAAAATAAGGGTATATGGCCTGGCCAATAGGGGATATTAGGCCTTGCAGGGCTCTTGTTATGTCCTCTGCCACGGCATAATACCCTAATGTAGTATTATTGACGAGTAGGCCTAGTATGAATCTGTTTGATGTTGTGTAAAGGCTTACTGCAAGCATTGATATGAATAGGTGCCATCCCTCGACAAGTTGCCTTTTAACGTCCTCGAGTGTAGGCATCACAAATTTAACTTTAAACTCTCTTCTTACTACATGTTGACTGTAGACTCCCACAATTATAAAACCTATAGAATTTATAAGGGGCACATAAAGATAGTCGTTGGGGCCTCTCACAATAAGGAATATGAGCGCAGTGTAGATTAGCGAGCTTAAAATCCGCAGGATGCTAATGTATCTCATCCTTTCAACACCTTGAAAAAACCAAACCGGAAAAAGAACAGCACCTACAACTAGGCCAAAAGTGAAAATATAAAGCAGAGGATCACCCTGAAATCTTTCAAAGGATGATATGATAACAAGCATCAGTATGAAAGTTAAAAACATTAAGATAAGTTTTGTCACCATAACCGAACTATAAATCTCTGAGATCTTTTTCTTGTTTTCACGGTTTATCGAGATTTCCCTCGTCGCAGACAAATTAAACCCATAATCAGTTAAAATTTGAAAATAGCCAATGAAAGCTACTGCAAACGCAACCCGTCCAAAATTGGCCGGACCTAAAACCCTAGTAAGATATGGAAATGTTACAAGTGGAAGAAGATACTGTACAAGTTGTATTCCAGTAAGGGACATGATATTATCTAATATGCGGCGATAATCCTTATTTGAAAAAATCAACTTTAACCTTGCAATCATCCAAATAAACCCCATAGATTGTTCATCATCAGCAATTCAAATTATAGAATGAGTAGAATTCCCATGAATTTAAGTTGATGATTCTTCAACCACATTTTCCATCTTGTATTCTATGTTTTCTTCTTCAAGTTTTCTTGCTATGCTTTTACTCATCCTACCCACAGCTAATACTAGAACGTTTAGGCCTCTCTTGGCCGCGGCTAGGGTTGCTTCTGGTGTTGCGAATTCAAAATCGACTCTTAAATTTAGTTTGTCGGCTACTGCCCTTGCCACTGTCCCCATTACACCAACCTTGTCATAATCTTGCTCGTATATCTTTTTTATTTTTTGGAGGTTGGCGGCTCTGGATCCTCCCTCGTTTATCCTTGGGAGTACTAGTATGGTTACTTTGCCTTTTTTGAGGTTTATTAGTCCGCTGAGTTCTGTTAGAGCCACGTCTTCTCCTTTTTTGGCATCGTGTAGGACTTTTCCGTGGGCTTGGCCGTCTTTTCTTTTTTTCGCGTATAGTATCCCGTTTTCCATGAATATTTCGACTTCTTCACCCCTTTTGAGGTCTTCTTTTGCTATGGCTGGCCATGTTGACTTGTAGGTGCTCATTGTCTCTAGCACGCTATCGGCATATTTTCGCAGTGTTATGGCTTCCCCTTTTAGTTTTTCTATTCCCTTTTTTGTTAGTTTGTAGTATGATCTTCCGTCTCCGGGTTCTAGGTAGCCTTGGTCTGTGAGTGTTTTTATGTTTTCTGAGACCGCTTGTACTGTTATGCCCAATTTCTCGGCAATGTCTCTTTGTCTTATGTGTGGTTGGTTTTCCGCTATCTCGGCGAGTATCTGGAATCTTGTCAGTTCTCCTTTCTTTTTGAATGCCCTCATCGTGTTCACCCTATTTTGCCTTTGAGGCTATTGTCTAACAATTCTAGGAATTTGTTTTCGGTTCCGTGGGGTATGTAGGCTCCGCAGGCCATTGCATGGCCGCCTCCGCTGCCGCCAACTTTTTCTGCTATTTTGCTTATTATGGATCCGAAGTGTATGCCGTCTAATGCTAAGAGTCTTGAGCATCGTAGTGAAACTTTTGTGCCATGTTCTTTGGTTGCGAGGCCTATTATGGGTTTTCTCCAGTCTCCGTAGCTTAGTATCATGCCTGCTATGGTGCCTATCACGTTGTCTCTTATTTCTGTGGTTTTGAAGTATTGTAGGTTTTGTTTTTGTTTTAGTAGTTCCTGGGTTTTTATTAGTTCTACTTTTTCTGCTAGGTATCTTCTATGTGCTCTTGATACGCTTTCTAGTTCGTCTAGGGCCGGGCCTCTTTCTCCTTTCAGTATTCTGAGGGCTAGTTTTATGTCGTTGTTTCTGCTGCAGGCGTTTATGGCTGTTGAGAATTCTGCGAGGTCTCGGAGTGGTGTGTATTTTTCTTCTCTTTTGAGGTCGTAGGCTTCCCCTGATATTATTTGTGGGATGTACTTAACATATTTTGGGGGTACTTCTCTTGAGAGCATTTTGACGAGTTCTGAGAAGAGTTTTCTTTTTTCTTCCATGGTTAGGTCGCAGAGTCGCCGGTATCTTTCATCTTCTTTGTATGGTATGCCTAATTTTTTTAATAGGAGGATGCATTCTGTCTTGTTATTGGTTATTGGCAGGTTAACATCACTGAAATAGGATAGTGCTATGAATAGTGGTCTTGTTTGCCTGCCATAGATTGATAGATCTTCTAGGATGTCTATTTGTCCTATTGATACGCTATCTTCTAATATTTGGCTGTTGAGTCCTACTAGTTTTCCGGTTAATGAATTTTGAAGGTCTCCTATGGCAGATAGTACTCCCATCCAGCTTAGGTCATGGTAGTTGAATTTTTTTGAGAGTAGGTATGCCATGCCACCCCCTGAAATCTGTGTTGACCCGTCTATCCCATATTTCATTGGATTTAATTCTAGTAATTCTCCTTTCATGTTTTTTCTTGGTAGTGGTGGGTGATGATCCAAGACTATGATCTTTGAATTGGATGTTGAGATTTCTTCTATGCGTTGGCCTGAGCCCATGTCTGTGAATATTGTGAGTTCGTTTTCTATTTTGATGTTTTCGACTTGGTTGAGGTTTATGAATTCAACTTCGTGTTCCTTTCCAAGTCTCTCAAGTAGTGTTGAAATGATAGCCCCTGCTGTTATACCGTCACAGTCGCGATGACTATAAACTTTAATATCCTCTGAAGATTCTAAGAGCCTTTTTGCTTTTAGGAGGCCTTTATCAAGTCTTGGGGGTGTTTTCATCCTTTTCATCTCATTTTTTTCGGGAGGCTTTTATCATTTTACTAATCTTGAATAATAATTCCCTTTTTTTCAGGTTATTGTGTTCTATTATGACTCTTCCGCTGCGCTCCCACCATGAACTTGGATATGACTTATCAGCTTCTATTCTTGCTTTTAATTTTAGTCTTTCAGCGGCCTTTTTGATCTCGGCTAAGGTTGGAGATTCTATTGCATGCTTTCGGGGGATTTTTCTTCCTTCTTTTTTTGTTTTTTTAGCGTCTAGGTAAGCTGGCCATATGATTGTTTCCATGTTTAATCCTCTGAGAGTTCATGGAATAATTTTATTAGCATGTCTTTTATGGTGTAATTTTTGGGTGTTATGGCTTTTATACCATATTCTTCGAGTTTTGCCGCGGTTATGGGGCCTATGGCGGCTACTATTATCTTTCCATTGGATAGTTTTTTTATCAGGTTATCTTTTTTGTCCTTTCTTGTTGTGAGGAGGTTTTCCACCGTTAGTGGACTTGTGAATGTTATAGCGTCTATCTCCTCTTTTAGTATTTTTTCTATAAGCCTCTGTATCCTATCATTTTTGGGTTTGGTGGATTTGTAGGCTTCTGCTATATAAACATTGGCCCCCATCTTTTTCAGTCCTTCTGGTAGCACATTTCTGGCTGCGAGCGTCCTTGGTATGGCCACGTTCTTGTTTTTCATATCATGGGATGATAGTGCCTTTAGTAGACCCTCTGCAGTGTATTCTGATGGTATGACATCGGCTTTTAATCCTAATGTTTCGAGTTCCTTTTGGGTTTTTGGGCCTATGACCGCGATTTTACAGTCTGGTCTGGGTATTTTTTCGCAGTGTTTTTTTATGGATTTTATGGCTGCTGGTGATGTGAATATTATCCAGTCGAATTTTTTGAGGTTTTCACATAATCTTTTTAGGGTTTTTGTTGGGGGTGTGTGGATTTGGAGTGTGGGTGCGATGTATGGTTTTCCACCTGCTTTTTCTATGAGTTTTATGGCTTCTCCGCATCTTTCTTCTGGTCTTGTGACGGCTATTACTTTGCCTTTCAGGTCCATTATGGATCCTCTTCTATTAGTTTTTTGTATAGGTTTACTATGTGTCCTATGATGATGATTGCAGGGGGTTTTATATCCTTTGTTGATATGTCTTCTAGTGTTGCGAATGTTATCCTTTCTTTTTCTGTTGTGCCATTTTCTATGGCGCAGACTGGTGTGTCTGCTGGACGATACCTCATTAATTCCCTTGTATTCTCTTTGAGGTTGCCTACCCCCATTAGTATGATTAGGGTGTCTGCCTTGTAATCCCAGTGTACTTGTTTTTTCTCTTTTGTGGGATCCTCGTGGCCTGTTACTATGGTGAATGATGTTGCTATGCCCCTATGGGTTATGGGTAGGCCTGCTGCTGTAGGCACGCCTATGGCAGATGTTATACCTGGTATTACCTTTGTTTTTATTCCATGGGATTTTAGTGCTAGTAATTCTTCCCCTCCTCGGCCGAATATGAATGGATCTCCCCCTTTTAGCCTGACTACTGTCTTGTTTTTCCTGGCTTCTCCCACTATTATATTGTTTATTTCTTCCTGGCTTTTAGAATGTTTCCCAGCCCTTTTACCTACGTAGATGAGTTTGGCGTCTTCTCGTGCATATTCCAGGATTTCTTTGTTGATTAAACGATCGTATATTATGACGTCGGCTTTTTTCAAAGCCTTTTGTGCTTTTATTGTGATGAGTTCAGGGTCTCCTGGCCCGGCCCCCACAAGATATACTACCATCTTTTAACACCTACTAATGTATTCTATTATGCCCTTGAAAAATTTTATTCCATCTGCGGATCCTAGTATGGTTTCGGATGCCCTTTCTGGGTGTGGCATAACTGCACATACGAGCCCTGACTCGTCGCACACTCCAGTTATCCTATCTAGGGATCCGTTTGGGTTTTCTGAATGGAATTGTAAAACTACCTGGTCATTATCCCAGAGTCTTTGAAGGTTTTCAGTGTAATATCTTCCCTCGGCATGGGCGATGGGCATCCTTATAATCTCATCCTTCCTATAAAGTGAAGTGAATGGCGTTCTAGTAGTTTTGACTTTTAGTTTTGTCCATTTGCAATTGAATTTTGGGTATTGGTTAACTGTGAAGACTCCTGGTACTAGGCCGACTTCTGCTAGTATCTGGGCGCCATTACATATGCCGAGTATTGGTTTTTCATCTTTTATTAATGATTTAACAGATTCCATGACTGGTGTTATGGCTGCTATCGCCCCGGCCCTGAGATAGTCTCCATATGAGAACCCACCCGGGATTATGACCGCGTCAAAGTGGCTTAGATCCTCTTGATCCCACCATATGTATTCTGGTTCGGCTCCTGCGAGTTTGAGGACGTGATAAACGTCCCTGTCGCAGTTGGAACCTGGGAATCTTATAACTCCAACCCTCATATTTGATCCTCGGGGTTTATTTTAATTTCATAGTCGTGTATCACAGGGTTGCAGAGTAGGCGCTGGCACATATCCTCAACTTCCTCTTCAACCCTTTTAATGTTATCCTCTTCCATCTTAAAGGTTATGATATCTATGGTGTCGGTATCTTCAACCTCATAGCCGAGTAATGCCAAGGCTCTTTGTATTGTGGCCGCCTCAGGGTTTAACATGCCCTTTTTTAATCTTATCCTGACTTCTATATTGAATTTCATAATAGATCATCCTCTAGTTTCCATCCTTTTTTGTCTTCTTCTTCGAGTATTAGGGATGCGACTCTCCTATAAGCTTCTATAATGTTTCCTTCATCGCGTCTGAAAAGATCCTTATCCAATGTCTCTCTGGTTTGAAGATCCCATAACCTGCAAGTGTCTGGGCTTATCTCATCACCCACAAGTAATCTGCCAGCAGATCCTCTTCCAAATTCTAATTTAAAATCTGGCAATAGCAAGCCTTTTTCTTTGAGGAATTCCTTCAAGGTCCTATTAACCTTTAATGTTATCTTTCTCATCTTTTCTAGTTCTCTTTTGGTTGCGATGCCCAGGGCTATGGCTATGTCATCATTGAGCATGGGGTCTCCATATTCATCGCTTTTATAATCCATTTGTATTATAGGATCCTCGAATTCTTGGCCTTCCTGGAAGGGGTATCTTCTTGTGAGGCTTCCTGTTGCTATGTTTCTTGCTATAACTTCTATGGGTATTATTTCAAGTTTCCTTGCGAGGATGTAGCCCGGTTTTATCAACTTTATATAGTGGGTTTTTATATTGGCAGATTCAAGAACCTTGAAGAATTTAGCAGATATTATAGAATTATAGTATCCTTTCATTGGGATCCTGTCACGTTTTTCACCGTCTCCAGCTGTTATATCATCCCTGAATTCGATTATAACCTTCTCTGGATGTTCACTCTCATATATGTTCTTCGCCTTCCCAGTGTAGAGAAGCTTTCCAATTTTCATAATTATCACATTTCCCATTTTAGGAGGGGAGAACTTATATAGATGTAGATAGTATTATTAGTGATTATATCATCAACAAAATTTATATAAGTCCATTCATGATTATCCCCTCATAATCCTTTTACAGGGTTAAATTTTCCCTGGAGGTGAAATGATAATGTGCGGTATAGCTGCTTGCATACTTAACAATGAAAAAGCCGCCCCAATATTATGGGAGTGTGTTAAAAGATTAGAATATAGAGGTTATGATTCTGTTGGCATAGCAACACTTGACTCAAAAATAATACTCGAGAAAAACAAAGGCAAAATAGTAGAATTTGAGGAAAAACTAGACCTCTCTAAGTTTCATGGTAATATGGGTATTGGACATGTGCGCTGGGCAACACACGGCCCCCCAACAAAAGAAAATGCACACCCACACCTAGACTGTGAAGGAAAAATAGCACTAGTCCACAATGGGATAATCGAAAACTACATGGAACTAAAAGAGGAACTTAAAAGGGAAGGGCACAAATTCACATCAGAAACAGACACAGAAGTCATAGCACACTTAATAGAAAAATATAAAAAGGAAGGAAACAACCTCGAAGAAGCGGTTAAAAAAGCGCTAAAACGCTTAAAAGGATCATATGCAATAGCAGTGATGTCATCAGAAGAACCAGATAAGATCATAGGCGCCAGAAAAGAAAGCCCACTCATATTAGCAAAAGGCAAAAAAGGATACTTCCTAGCATCAGACATCCCAGCCGTACTAGAACATGCAAAAAATGTCATATTCCTAGACGATAATGAAATGGCCATAATCAACAGCAAAGAACATCAAATAAAAGACCTAGAGGGCAACATAAAAAAGAAAAAATTCAAATACATCGAATGGACCATCGAAATGGCCGAAAAAGGTGGATACGACCACTTCATGATAAAAGAGATACACGAACAGCCACAAGTTTTAAGAGACACCCTCAGAGAAATCAAAGAAGTGAAAAGAGTCGCGGAGGAAATAGGTGAAGTGAAAAGAATATGCTTCGTTGCCTGCGGAACATCATACCACGCAGCCCTAGTCGGCAAATACCTATTCGAAAGCATCCTACACATACCCACAGATGCCATAATAGCAAGCGAATTCCAATACACTGCAAATGCACTCGATGAAGAAACACTCATAATATTCATAACACAATCAGGCGAAACCGCAGACACACTCAACGCCTTAAGAGCCGCTAATAAAAAATCAAAAACCCTCGCAATAGTAAACGTCCTAGGAAGCACAGCCACAAGAGAGGCAGACCACGTAATATACACCCGGGCAGGCCCAGAAATCGGCGTCGCAGCAACAAAAACCTATATAAGCCAACTAGCTTGTATATACATGCTAGCAGCCACCATAGGCCAAAAACCTTGGATCATAGAAAACTTGAAAAAACTCCCCGAGGAAATGGAAAAAATACTAGAAAAAGAAAAACAAATAAAAGACATGGCAAGAATCTACAAAAACGAATCAGACTTCCTATTCATAGGACGCGGGTTCTCATACCCAACAGCACTCGAAGGAGCCCTAAAACTCAAAGAAATCACATACATACATGCTGAAGCTTACGCATCAGGAGAACTAAAACACGGCCCCATAGCACTAATAGAACCAGGATTGCCATTAGTCGCCATAGCACCCCCACCCATACCACTAAAAACAGCAAAAGACATGAAAGATGAGGAAAAATTCCGCAACTCACACACCTTAACCCTAAGCAATGTCAAAGAAGTTAAATCAAGAGGGGCTGAAGTCATAGGCCTCGGAGCAGAAAACGACAAAGAATTCAAAAAGAATGCAGACGACTACATAGCATTCAACCAAGATATAAGAGAAGAAATATCACCACTACTCTACATCATACCATTACAACTCCTAGCCTACCATATCAGTGTAATGAGAGGCGAAGACCCAGACCATCCAAGAAACCTTGCAAAATGCGTAACGGTAACATAATAAACGTTCCCAGTAGAGTTTAACCAATGGCTACAAAATCTTCAAAGTTTCAAACAGTGAGCGGATAAACCCTCTAAATTGTTGAAATCTTCTTTTTTCTAATCCAATCTATGTTTAAAGTGTGTGTGGGGGATGAACCCTCCAAGGAATTTTTTTGTTAAAGTGGAGGTTTTCCCACCCTTATAATTTCCAATGATCAGAGTTCATGAAATGGATTAGTTTTAGCTTTGCTAGATTCTCCACGGTCTATTTCAACATGCTTTAATTTGCGTGTTTAAATTTTATAGACTTCTTCGGCTGTTAGTATCGTTGCCCCGCCCTTTTTTAATACTTCTATTGTTTTGTCTATCTTGTCAGCTTTTAGGAATAATATAGCCTTGCCTTTTTTTTCGTGCACGAAAGCGTATATGTATTCTATGTTTATGTCCGAATCTTTTAGTATTTTTAGGATTGATGAAAGCCCTCCTGGTTTGTCTTCTAATTCTACTGCTATTACTTCATTCATTTTCACAGCGAAGTCGTTTTCTTCAAGAACACTCTTCGCCTTTTCAGGTTCTGGCACTATAAGTCTTAGTATCCCAAATTCTGAGGTGTCTGCAAGATAAAGGGCTCTTATGTTTATATCTGCACCTTTTAGTATGTTTAGGGCTTTCCAGAGTCTTCCTTTTTTGTTTTCTAGGAATATTGAAATTTGTTTAATTTTCATATTAGGGACCTCAGAATTTTCTTTTATCAATGACTCTAACAGCTTTTCCTTCACTCCTAGGTAAAGTTTTGGGTTCTACTAATGTTACTTTAACCCTTAAACCTATTTCGTTCTCTATATATTCGCCGATTTTCTTTTGTAATCCTATCATTTCTCCTATATCATCTGAGAATAATTCTGGTGAAGTTTCAACTTTAACTTCCATTTCATCCATGAGGTGAGGTCTTGTTATGATAATCTGATAATGGGGTTGTATACCATCAATCTTAAGCAAAGCCTTCTCTACCTGGGATGGGAATACTGAGACTCCTCTTACTTTTACCATGTCGTCTGCGCGTCCTGTTATCCTTGAAATCCTTGCGAGTGTTCTTCCGCAGCCACACTCATCATAATTTATTGAGGTGATGTCCTTTGTGCGGAATCTGATGATTGGCATACCAACTCTTGTGAGTGTTGTTATAACGAGTTCGCCTCTTTTTCCTGGCGGCAAAACTTCGCCAGTTTTGCTGTTGATGATCTCCGGGTAGAAATGATCCTCGAAAATGTGTAAACCGTTTTTTTCCTGGCATTCCATGGCCACGCCCGGTCCTATGATTTCTGTTAAGCCATAGATGTTGAATGCTGGTGCGTTGAAACGCTTTTCGAGTTCTTTTCGCATTTCTTCGGTCCACATTTCGGCTCCGAAACCTATCGCTTTTAGTTGGAATTCATTTGGTTTGTAGCCTTCTTCTTCGGCCACTTCTGAAAGGTATAGTCCATAGGATGGTGTGAATATCATGACTGTTGTCCCGAAGTCTTTCATGATTTCGATTTGTCTTCTTGTCTGGCCGGTTGAAATGGGGATCACTGTGGCCCCTATCCTCTGGGCTCCGTAGTGGACTCCGAATCCTCCCGTGAATAGGCCGTAGCCGTGGGTGTTTTGTATTATGTCGTCTTCTGTAACTCCCATCATTGTGAGGCCTCTTGCCATTACTTCACTCCATATTTCGATGTCTTTTTTTGTGTAACCTGAGACTACTGGTTTGCCTGTTGTCCCTGAAGAAGTGTGTACTTCTATTATCTCCTTTTTTGGGGTTGCGAACATTCCGAAGGGGTATACTTTTCTGAGATCGTCCTTTGTTGTGTAAGGGAGTTTTTTTATGTCATCTAGGCTTTCAATGTCTTCGGGGTGGATGTTATTTTCCTCAAATTTCTTTTTGTAGTATGGTACCTTTTCATATGTTCTTGTTAGGGTATCTTGCAATCTTTTGATTTGTATTTCTTCAAGTTCGTCCCTTGTGATGCATTCCATCTTTTCATCCCAGATCATACTAGATCAATCCCATCTCTTTTTTTTTTGAAATCCTGGATATAAATGAAAAGTTTATTGATAAAAAAATAGTTTTTGCCTAGGGTAAGATTATCCTAGAAAAAAATAAGAAAAAATAGGTTTTTTAAAGGTTTTCGACTCTATTGTTTACTTCATCCCAGTTTATGATGTTCCAGAATGCTTCAACATAATCTGGGCGCAGGTTCTTGTAATCGAGGTAATAGGCGTGCTCCCACACATCCAATACGAGTAAAACCTTACATTGTGGTATTAGGTTAACATTGTGCTTTTCAACTTGTACTATGAATAGACGGTCTGTAAGGGGACAATATGTTAACATGGCCCATCCTGAACCCTCAGCACTTATAGCGGTCTGTGAAAACTCCTCCTTGAACCTTTCAAAGGTCCCGAAGTCCTTCTCGATATATTCTTTGATTTTGCCTGTGGGTTCCCCACCATTATCGCCTGCCGGGCCCATGTTCTCCCAGAAGAACCTGTGTAGTAAGAAGCCGCCGACGTGGAATGATAATTCCTTTGCAGCGGCCTTATAGTCTATGCTTGCATCTGATTCGCGGGCTTCATCCAATCTCCTGAGTAAGTTGTTGGCACCATCTACATAAGCCTGATGATGTTTCTGATGATGTATAGTTAACTGTTCCTCTGAAATATAAGGTTCAAGGGCATCATAACTGTAAGGTAAACTTGGCAGTTCATAAAACTTTTTTTCCATAAATTATCACCTCCACTTAGATTTTTTTGTAGCAAAGCCACCAATCATAACAGTTCTCTTTACCCTTCCTTTCTTTCGCTGTTTTCACGTCCGTTGGTGGTGGTATGATAACACCATCATCAACTATCTCGTTATTGGGCCAGTTAGCTGGTAGGGCGACGCCTTCTTTATCGATTGTCCTGAAACCTTTTATCATGCGGAGTATCTCATCCATGTTACGTCCAAGCTCCTGGGGATAATAAAGTATGGCCCTTATTATACTCTCCGGGTCTATGATGAAAACTGCCCTTACTGTGTTGGTTGGTCTTGCAGGATGTATTAGGCCGAGTGTGTCAGCTACTTTTCCTGTGTCTGCGATTATGGGAAATTCGATTTCTACTTCTAGGTTTTCTTTTATCCATTCTGTCCATTTTAGGTGTGAGAATACTTGGTCTACGCTTAATCCTATTAGTTCACAGTTTAGTTCCCTGAATTTTGGGTATCTTTTCTGGAATGCTACAAATTCTGTTGTGCAGACTGGTGTGAAATCTGCTGGGTGGCTGAATAATATGAACCATTTTCCCTTGTATTCTGTTGGCAGTTTCATCATCCCATGTGTTGTTTGCACTTCCATTTCCGGGAATTTATCCCCTATCAGGGGCATGCCTTCATTTTCCATTTTTTATCCTACTCCTTTTCATTTGTTGGTGGATTAAATACTCTTCCTCCAAGCTCATTATCTACCATGAGTATGCCTGCCGGCGATTCGGATGCCATTTTAACCTTTCTGAGGAGTTCTGATGCTGACTCTTCTTCTTCAACTTGTTCTGCCACGAACCATTGGAGGAAGTTGTAGGTGGCATGATCCTTCTCCTCCAAGGCCAAATCAACAAGATCGTTTATGAGGCCTGTTACCTTCCTCTCATGTTCTAGTACATGTGTACTCACATCTACCGGTGAATCCCACTCATCTGGCGGCTTTTCAATAGCCTTGAGGGTTACTCGCCCATCTCTCCGGATGATATAATCAAAGAATTTCATGGCATGGGTTAATTCTTCTTGTGCCTGGACCCGCATCCAATTCGCAAAACCTGGCAAATCAGAGGCCTCATAATATGCGGCCATCGAAAGATATAGGTAGGCCGAGTATAATTCGGCGTTTAATTGCCGGTTTAGGGCATCTTCCATCCTTTTACTCAACATTTTTTTATCATCTCCAATTTCTCTTTTATTTCATGTGCAAGTTTGTCTAATCTTTCAAAATCTTCTCTTAGGGGTTGGCCTTTAACAAGCACTGGATCCAGGAATTCGACGTTAATGGTTGATAGTAGCTTTTTGGTTTCTTTTTCGATTAGGGTGCCCCATCCATACGAGCCTATAAGTGCAAAATATTTTATTGGCGGTTTTAGCATGTTAACAAGATATAATGTTGATGCTACCAGTGGGTGGGGTCTTGTGAGTACTGTTGGCGAGGCTATGATTAGGGCTGCTGAATCAACAAGTTCCATGATGATTTCGCTGCTGTCAGTATTTGCAAGGTTTAATACTCTAAGGTTAACATTTAAGTCTAGTAGTGTTTTTGTGAGGTGTTCGACCATGAGTTTTGTGCTTCCATGCATCGAAACATATGCAATGACTACCTTCCTTGATGTTTCAGTTGACCATCTCTCGTAGAAGTCTACTATGACCTCTGGTTTTTCTATGATTGGGCCGTGTGAAGGGGCTATCATCTCTATTTTAAGGTCTTTGAGTTTATCCAGGTTTTTTTGTATCATCTGGGCGAATGGCATCATTATATGTGCATAGTATCTTTTAGCCTCCTCTTTGATATCCTCTGGCTCTGATATTGTCTTTGTAGTTGCAAGATGGGACCCGAAGAAATCGCAAGAGAATAGTATACCTTCTGGTGAAAGGTATGTTACCATGGTATCTGGCCAATGAACCCAAGGCGTTACTATGAATTTTAGTTGGTGTTGGCCAGTTTTTAGGCTTTCACCATCTTCTATTGTAAGGATTTTTTCTTGGGGGATTCCTAGTAGGTTTTCGAGGAGTTCTTTTGCCGGTTTTGTTCCTATGATCTTTGCGTTTGGATATTCTTTTAGTAGGGTGGGTATTGCTCCTGAGTGGTCTTGTTCTGCATGTTGTGATATTATATAGTCGATTTTAATGTCTAATGATTTTAGGTTTTCGAGGAGTTCTTTTGCCTTTGATGGTTCTGTTGAATCTATTAGGATGTTCTTTTCATCCATTATCAAAAATGAGTTGTATGTTGTGCCTTTGGGTGTTTTGAGGATGTTGTCAAAGCTTTGCCTGTCCCAGTCAAAGGTTTGTATAGTATATATGTCGTTGGCTATTTTTTTAATTGCCATTTTAATCAATCTTTTTGAATTGGTCCTTTCCCACTCCACAGATGGGGCAGGTCCAATCTTCTGGCAGATCCTCGAAGGGTGTTCCAGGTTCTATACCCTGGTTGGGATCTCCTTCTTCTGGGTCATATATGTATCCGCACATTTGACATTGATATTTGTCCATTAAAAATCCTCCAATGTTATTCTAGTGGTCTGAACATCCTCTTCGGGGCTCCGCAGGAGGGGCACCTCCAAATATCTGGCAGGTCTTCGAAGGGCGTTCCCGGTGGCGTGTCTCGACGCGGCTCACCTTTTTCAGGATCATATATGTATCCACAAACTTTACACTTATACTTTTTCAAAAATGACACCTGCAAATTTTGCTATCGCAATCTGTGTGGGGCTTTTTGCTTTATTGAGAACCTTCCATAGGTGTTCAAGGGGAGGGTTCTCCAGCCCCCAAATCTATGCTTATAATGTTCTTCTTGAAACTATATAAAGATTACTCTCCCCTTATGGTATCCTTTCGCTTTCATAGGGGTCTTATAAGTAACTGGAAGCTAAAATTAGGATTTTATAGCATTTCATGCTCCTTATGTGACATGATAGGATCCTTCAATGGTCTTATCGGGGCAGAGCATGAATAGGGGGGTCTTAGATGTTAAATTTTTGCGGGTTTTTGTTTACAATTTCGTTTCGTTGACTTTCATAATATTTGGCGTCTTCCATAAACTTATTCGCCAAACTTAGACTATAATTGGCGGATTCGTTTTCATTTATGCTGAGGAGTTGGATAGCGTTCTTGAGTTCAGATGTGGCGTTTAATTTCGCATCTATCTCTGCTATCACAAGTTCCAGATATTTTATGAATATTTCATCCCTTGAATCCTGCGCATAACTAAGCGCCTCTGATGTGAGTAGACGTGCTGCATTATATTCTGATGAGGCAAGGTCACATTTTTCAAGGGCGCTTTCTAATCTATTACTATTCACATCATTTGCTGCTTCATTATAATATTCATCACCCTTTTTAAGATGCTGGTTAATATCCCCTGAAAGCTTGTTTATTTCACCTGTATTGGAAATACAACCACTGCAGAAGACTAAAAGTATTATAATAGCTGGTATCCATACTTTCTTCATCCTTAACGCCCTTTGGAGACACCATCCATAGATACTGGGGAAAACGGGCTTCTCACCACCATTAAGAGTTTATTACAAATTTTGGAGGAGGAGGGGAGACTAGGGCACTTCTCCTATTGTGGGGGGACGACTGCATAGGGATATTCATAGAGGAGGGTTGCTTTTTGCTGAGTTGGCTTGGCAAAGTAAGGTGGGGTCACTGCAGAGGATGATGATGGCCTGCAATCCCCCAGGTTAGGAGATGGTTGACTATCTTTCTAGAAGTTGATGGTCTTCAATCCTTTTCAATGTTTATTGTTTGCATAGACCTTAGTCGTGCCATAGTCCATGGATGTTACAATATGCTCTTATAAAGATCTTTCCTGTGGGTTTCTCTGCGAATCTTGCCTCTGGTTTATCACCTGGTTTAAGGGTTTTCCTTAACACTTTATTATCTAGGATGATTTCTATCCATTGGATGTAATGTTCTTCTTCCATTGGATGATCCTCTTCACCAACCTTCACCTTTAAGCCTTCATCTGTCTTTTCTATTATTGGGATGTGTTTTTCGGGGCCGACGTCTGTGTGTCTGGCTAGTAATAGTTCCATTGGTTGGCCGCAGCATACTAGGCGCCCTTCACCTGGGTTGAGTATTTCGACTATGTTTCCGCATATGTTGCATCTGAATATTTGGTTGATGCTTGTCAATCTTCTACACTCCTAGTATTTTTCACATTTTATTTCGAAGTATCTGCTTGGATGGTCGCATGATGGACATTTTTCTGGCGGTTTTTTACCTTTATGTGTGTAGCCGCATTTTCTACATACCCATGTGACCTCCTTGTCCTTGTTGTAAAGTTTATTGGATTCTACAAGTTCTAGGAGTTTTTTGTATCTTTCTTCATGGTGTTTTTCGGCTTTTGCTATGGCTCTTAGGCGTTTGGCTATGTTGGTGTATCCTTCTTTTTCAGCTGTGTCCGCGAATTCGGGGTACATTTCACTATATTCATAGTTCTCCCCTTTTATAGCCGCTTTTAGGTTCTCTGTGGTGTCTGATAGTGTTAATGGGGCTTCTGCCTCTACTGTTATCGTGTCATTATCTTCTTTTAGTTCTTGTATCATCCGGAAAAGCCATTTTGCATGTTCTCTCTCATTTTCTGCCGTTACTAGGAATATTTCAGAGATTTGTTCAAATCCTTCCTTTTTCGCTATCTTAGCATAGAATGTGTATCTGTTTCTGGCTTGGCTTTCACCAATAAAAGCTTTAACTAAATTTTCAAGTGTTTTTTTCATTTGGATCCACCTCTTAGGCATTCTCCTTGGGGGGGTGTTCATCAGCCGTGGAGGGTTTTAGCGTTCAGTATCACGATCATGATACTTAATATCATTAGTGCGGCGCCTATTGGCGCGTTTATACTTATGTTCTGGTTTTGTAGGATTCCTGTGGCGATGGGTATTGTTATTGTATTGTAGATGGTTGCCCATGTGAGGTTTTCTTTTATTTTGTTGTGTGTTGCTGTGGCAAGTTCCAGTATTCTTGGAATTTCTAGTAGATTGTCTTCTGTGAGTATTATGTCTGGGTTTTCAATGTCTATGTTTGGGTGTGTTATCATGGCTATGCCTAGGTTGGCTTGTTTTATGGCTGGCATGTCATCGGCTTGGCCTATCATGGCAACTTTTAGTCCATCTTCTTGCATTTTTTTGATCTTTTCGGATTTTTCTTCGGCTGTGAGTTCTGCATAGTATTCGTCTAATCCAAGTTCTTTAGCTGTCCATTTTGCAACTTTTTTATTGTCTCCTGTTAGCATGATACATTTTATTCCATTGTCTTTAAGTGTTTTTATCGTCTTTTTAGCCTCTTTTTTTATTTTGTCTGTGAGTCCTATGCATCCTTTCAGTTCATCGTTGATGACTACGAAGATGACTGTTTTTCCCTTTTCAGTCATCTCCAAGATTTCTGGGTTTTCTATCCGGAATCCTAGATCATTTAGGTGTTTATAGTTTATGATTTGGATTTTAGCGTCTCCAACGCATCCTGTGATGCCTTTTCCTTGGATTTTTTTGAGTTTTTTCACTGGTAGTGGTTCTTTGACCACTTCTCGTATGCCTTTTGCTATTGGGTGCTGGCTTTTGGATTCTATGGCAGCTACATAGTTTATTATGTCGCCTTCTTCAAGTTCTTTATCGAATGATATGATGTCTGTTACTTTGAATTTCCCCATTGTAAGGGTTCCTGTTTTGTTGAATGCTATGGCATCTATTTGGCGTGCGTTTTCATGTGAATTTTTATTTTTTATGATTATACCATTTTTTGCCGCGATTACTGCTGATACAAGTATTGGGATGGGTGCTGCTAGTCTTATGGCTTGTGGTGATGCCACAATAAGTACTGTTAGTGCGTGTTCTATTGCCAGTGTTGTGTTCTCCCAGTATATGAATGTGGTTATTGCCACTGCAATTATTATTAGAATGAAAATTGATACGATTTTGTTTATGGATTCTTGTATCTTGGTCTCGTTTTTTCTTTTTAAAACTTTTATTAACTGGGAAACGAATGATTCTTCACCGACTTTTGTGGTTTCCACCAGAATGGGGCTTTTGATGTTTAGTGAAGTGGCTGTTACAGTTTCTCCCGGCCCTTTCACTGTGATTTTTCCTGTGGTTGGTTGTATTGTGGTTGAACCTTTTATTATTATACCATCTGATGGTATTATCTCTCCTTTTTTTACTAGTATTAGGTCTCCTGGTTTTATGGTTTCGGTGTGGATTTCTTTGATTTTCCCATCTTCTATGAGACGTGTTATGGGTGGTATGCTATTTTCAGGTTCTTTTAGGGGTTTTAGTATACCTTCTGTTAGTTTTGTTTCAATCCAGCGCCCGGATAATATTATGTTGATGATTAGGGCCAGTTCTATGGAGACTATTGTAACTTTGCCCTCTATTGACATTAGTATGATATAAATGTATGCTATTGTGATTGTGATAGTGACTAGGCTCATGGATCCTAGGTTTTTGTTCTTTAGTTCTTTTATGGCGGCCTTGAATAGGGGTTGGCCTCCATAGAAGAATATTATGGTTGATATGAGTAGTGTGCTCTGGTTTTTTAGGGGTGATTCCACTATCCATAGTAGGATTAGGCTTATTGTTAATAGTATGCAGATTATGAGTCGTTGTTTAAAGGTGTCCATTTTGGGTTGGCGCCCCCCTGCACATGAGCTTATTTTAACATGTCTATTAGGGTTTTCTGGTCCTGTATTGGTGGGTGACAAGTTCTGTCTTTGCATAGATAATATGTGCATTTTCCATTGATTGTTTTTTTCTCTCTTAGGCTTTTGGGTGCGAAGGACCAGTCATGATCTTCTAGTTTGAGGGTTATTGTGAGGTATGGTATAAACATGTTTTTTAGTTTTTTTGGTATGCATGATGGTGTTTGCGCTGCTATAACTAGACTGGTACTACCTGTTTGGAGCCAGTTGACTCCTACTAAAAGTAGGGTGTGTGCGATAGGTAGTCGTTTAATCTTGGCTGTGAATGATTTTATGATAGCCTTTGCAGCTTCAAGTATGGTTTCGTCTTCGAGTATGCTGGCAATTTTCAGTAGGTTTATGGCATGAACAGAATTACCAGATGGGGTTGCGCTATCATAACCCTCCTTTTTCCTGATTAAAAGCCTGTCAGCATAATCAGCTGTGAAGAAGAACCCTCCATTCTCATCATCCTTGAAATGCTCGTCTAGTTCCCCTGATAATTGAAGGGCGAGTTTTATGTATTTTTCGTTGAAGGTTGCATCATATAATTCCAGTATCCCCCAGATTAGGAAGGCATAATCATCGAGATTAGCCCAGATTGCGCTTTCACCATCCCTGTAACGATGCATCAACCTCCCATCATAAACTTTATCCATGATAAACTCCAAGGCATCCCTAGCCGCGTCTAGGTATCTTTTATCTTGGAGTATCCTATAACCCCTTGCGAATGCGGCTATCATAAGGCCATTCCAGTCTGTGAGGATCTTATCATCCTTCTGTGGTGGCGTCCTCAGGGATCTGTAATTGAAAAGTTTTCTTCTCGCATCCTTAACTTCTTCTAGGAATTTTTTTGGTTCGATCCCTTTTTCTTCGGCGAATTTTCTAGGTGCGGTTTTCATATAGAGAATATTTTTCCCTGATGGTTTTCCAGTCTCATCTAGGAAGTTGCCCTCTTTTTTGACATTGAAGAATTCAAAAAGCAGATCAGAATCCAAGATTTCTTTTAGTTCTTCCATTGTCCAGAGGTAGAATTTGCCTTCTTCTCCTTCGCTTTCAGCATCCTCTGCTGAATAGAATCCACCCTCTGGGGATTTCATCTCCCTTATAACATATTCAAATATTTCATTTGCTGTTTCCTTGTAAAGTTCTTTCCCCAGCGCCTGGTAGGCTTCAAGATATATTATGGCCATTAGTGCTTGGTCATAAAGCATTTTCTCGAAATGGGGTATCCTCCAACTTGGGTCGATTGTGTAACGGTGGAATCCATAACCCACCTGGTCATAGATGCCTCCAAGACGCATCTTGTCAAGGGTTAGTTCAACCATCCCCAGGGCTTTTTCATCTCTCAGCACACCATACCTTAAGAGGAAATAAAGGTGATTTGCCAAAGGGAACTTCTGTGAAGACCCGAAACCACCATTTTCACCGTCGAAAGCCTTCTCAAGCTCCTCAAATCCCCTATCTACAAGTTTTACTTCGATTTCCTGTGGAGAGGTTGGAGTGTTCATTCTCTCAATTGCCTTTGTAATCTCTGTAGCAGCATTATCTATATCCTCTGGTTTATCCCCCCATAACTCCCTAACCTTAAATATTATCTCTTTAAGGCCTGGAACGCCTTGACTAGTCTCATTTGGGAAGTATGTGCCTGCGAAGAATGGTCTGCCATCTGGAGTTAAAAATATTGTGAGTGGCCAGCCACCTGTGCCTGTTAGTAGTTGGCAGGCGTTCATATAAATGTTGTCGATGTCTGGTCTTTCCTCCCTGTCAACTTTAACTGGTACAAATGTTTCGTTTATGAGCTTCGCGACTACCGGGTCGTTGAATGATTCTCTTGCCATCACATGACACCAATGACAAGTAGAATAGCCTATGGACAAAAATATTGGCTTATTATACTTTTTAGCTGTTTTGAATGCCTCATCACCCCATGGGAGCCAATCCACTAGGTCATGGGCGTGTTGTAAGAGGTATGGGCTCTTCTCTTTTATAAGGGCGTTTTCATGCTTCATCTTAAAAATTCTCCTAAAACATCACTGGATAGGATATATATAAATCCTCTGATAAAAATACTTCCCAAACACACACAAGCAGCAGAGGAGAAAATTTTTTTATACTCCCAAGAACGAGGATGGGTGATCCTCCAATGAGCCTCATAATAACCTATGTCAGCAGCAAAGGCTGCGTAATAGTAGGTGACAAAAGAAAGATAGCCTATTTCGGGGACCGGGAAAACAGAAAAAAACTTGAAAAAGAATTATATGAAGGCAAAATCAAAAACGAAAAAGAGCTAAGAAAAAGAGCCGAGGAACTCGGGATAACATTAAATATAAGAGATGATGCCAAGAAAGTTCGGAGCATAGGAGATGTTGTAATAGGCGAAGTAAGCCTTAAAACACCCTTCGAGGCCAAAAGAAGAAGGATCTACGCCACAACCAACGCATATCAGATCGTGGAACTTGTAGGATCCAACATAACCAAACTAGAAAAGGGTGAAAGCTCCATCATAATCTTCGGTAATAAAATAACCAAAGAACTCACAGGCAAACTATTAAAAAAGCGCTGGAAGAAAAAAACAAACCTAAAAGAAGTATCAAAGCTCCTAGAAGAAGTGCTAGAAGAAGTCGCGAAGAAAACACCCACCATAAGCCAAGAACATGACAAGTTCATAAAAACCCCAAGATTAGACAAAAGAAAAGCCCACAAGCTACTACGTGAAACCATTGTAAGAGACGTGAAAGTGCTGCAAAAATGGAGAGCCACACTCAAAATGGAACTTATAAAAAAGAGTGAACAGATAAAAATGGCATCAAAGATAATCAAAGAAGGAGAAATAGGCCAAGTCATAAACATAGACGAGGACAAAATCGAAGTCAAACTCTCACCTAAAGTCGAAGCCTACAACATAAAATGGAAGAAGGTTGCGAAACCCGGAGAAAACGTGCTAATGATAGCAGAAAAACCAGGAAAGGTCAAAGTAGGCGACTTAGTAGTGATAGAAAAAGAAAACCTGCAAATAAAAGACAAGAAGATCCCATTACAATGTAATGTTATACTCTGCAAAATCTGAACCCCTCGGAGGTTTTAACCATGAAACTAACCTTTCTAGGAAGTGGTGGTGGACGATTTCGCCACAATCACCCAGAAAAGGATGACTGGCGGGTTAAGAATAGATAACCTTGAAGGTAAAAACATCCACATAGACCCAGGACCAGGGGCTCTCATAAGATCATACCAATTCGGGTTAAACCCCCGCAGATTAAACGCTATACTAGTTTCACATTCACACACAGACCATTATACAGACGCTGAAGTCCTAATCGAGGCCATGACAAGGGGCATGACCCGTAACAGGGGCATGGTAATAGGGAGTCTTAGTGTGATAAAAGGCTACAAGGATTGGGGCCCCTGCATATCCAAGTATCATCTAAGCCGGACAGAGAACATAATATTAAAAGAAGGTGATACAACAACCCTGGATAATATAAAAATCACAGCCACGAAAACAGTCCATGGAGACCCTACATGTATTGGTTTCAAGTTTCAAACATCTAAGATAACAATATCATATACCTCAGATACAGCCTATTTCAATGAACTTGGATCATATCATCGCGGCGCCGATGTCCTAATAGCAAGTGTTATAAGACCAGACAATGAGCATATAAAAGGGCATATGTGCTCAGATGACTTCAAAGTTCTCATAGAAGAGGTTAAACCTAAACTTGCGATAATGACGCATCTTGGCATGAAGATGATATTCAATGATCCTGATGGTGAAGCCCAGAGAATACAAGATGAGACAGGTGTCGAGGTTATAGCTGCAAGGGATGGTATGCGCATAAACTTGGAACATTTAACAGATCATCAGTTAACATTGGATAATTATGATCAGCCCCGGTAGCTCAGTTTGGTAGAGCGCGAGACTCGTAATCTCGTGGTCGCGGGTTCAATTCCCGCCCGGGGCTTAAACCCGACACAAAGTTTTTTAAGGGCTTCTTCGAACTTGTCTGTTATAGTTTCCCAGTCATTGGATTCAACAAATTTTCTACCTTTCATTCCCTCACTTTTAATCTTCCCAAGTTTTGCAAGTTCATTAGCCACTCTAAGTACCTCTTCTGGTTTTTCTATATAATGTATCCCGTTATCTTCCCCGAATTCCATTTTTATACCAGGGAATCTTGTGGCTATGACTGGTTTGGCCATTGCAAGGTACTCGTAGATTTTTATCGGTACTATGTCTTGCATTATCTCCTCGTCTCTGTAGGCTGGTAATATGCAAATGTCGGCCGCCGCTAAAAACTCTGGTATCTTATCATAGGCTTGTCTACCCGCCAATATTAGACTTTGGAGGTTGTTTTCTTCTTTTATCCTTTGAAGGTTGTCATGGGCGTCGCCTTCACCCACAATCATGAGTTTGATGTTTGGGTATTCATTTTTAGCCATTTCGAGGGCTAGTTCTTTTAAACCTGAGAATTCGTAGAGGAAGCCCATGAAGAATAATAGTATTTCATCGTTTTTTATCCCATATTTTTTTCTTATTTTGGATCCGTCAAGTTTTGGGTTGAATTTTTCAAGGTCTATACCAGCTTCTATGACAATTGTATCATAGGGGTTTGCGCCCATTTCTATCATTAATTGTCTTAGACGCTTGTTTATTGTGACTACGAGATCTGCTGATTCTAGGATTTTTTTCATGATCCATCTGCCAAGGACTTGTAAACTTTTCTCTGGGATAAGTGTGTATAGGACGTCGATGGGATAGTATACGAATGGTATGCTCTCTCTTTTAGCTTCTTTTAATCCTATGTATGCGTTGAGTATTCCGAATCCTACTATGATGTCTGGTTCGAATTTTTTTATCTGTTTTCTTATCTCCCATGAGTGGGTGATGGGAATTGAGAGATAGTCGAGTATTGGAGCCTTAAATATGCTGGGTCTTATCACTTCGATGTTGGCTTCTGGTTTAACCTTCCATGCGCCCTTGAAGATCCTCCGAGGGTATATTAGGCCCTTTGGCTCCTTTTTCCTCCAGTCTATTGGATAGTCTATAACTTTTATTTTGTGTCCTCTGATGCTTAGACGATCAAAGAGGTGGTGTTGCTGGTGGGGGTTTCTTTCGATCCAGTCAGATTCTTGTATGACAAGTATCCTCATACCTTCACCTTTAGAATTCGGCGCTTTTTTGTATGAGTTCCCAGTTTTCCTTGAACCATTGGTATGTTTTTCTAAGACCTTCCTTGAATGTTGTCTTCGGCTCATAATCTAGGAGTTTTTTTGCCTTTTCTATGGATGATAATAGGCGGGTTTTAGCATCCCATTCTCTTCTTGGCTTGTATATGATCCCGGCCTTGTTTCCTGTGAGTTCATTGATGATGTTGGCCATTTCTATTACCTGGTGTTCTTGTCCTGATCCGAGGTTTATGGCTTCACCTATGGCTTTTCTGCGAACTCCCATGGCTATCAGACCATTTATTATGTCTTCTACGAAGGTCCAGTCTCTTGTTTCGGTGCCGTCTCCTGTTATTGGGAGTGGCTGGTTGTTCATGGCCCAGTAGAAGAAGTTTGGTATGACGTTCCGGTATTTCCCTGGGACTTCCCCTGGCCCATAGACGTTGAAGAATCTTGCGTTTACAATTGGCAGATCGTAAAGGTTGTGGAAATAGTTGGTGTATAATTCTCCTAGGAGTTTTGTGACCTGGTATGGTGTGTGGAGTGAAATTGAGATGTCATCTTCTTTGAATGGTATCTTTGAATCTAGTCCATAGACTCCGCAGCCAGATGATGAGTAGATAAATCTTTCAACTCCTATGAGTTGCGCGTATTCTAGGACTTTTAGGGTGCCGAGGCCGTTGACGATGAGATCTTCTTCTGGGTGGTCTACGCTGTTTTGGTTGGCGAAGTGGGCTGCGAGGTGGAAAACATATTCTGGTTTTTCTTTGTAGACTCTTTTCAGGATTTCGTCGTCGAGTATATCTCCTTTTATGAATTCTATGTTTTCTAGTTGTGGGATGTTCCATTCGTAGCTGGATGATAGATTATCTAGGATGATTACATGTGCTCCTGCCTCGCCAAGTTTTCTTGAAAGGTTGCTGCCAATGCAACCGGCACCTCCTGTTATGAGTATGCATTTACCATCATAGGCGTGAATATCTTTCATTGTGGATCAACCTCTTCATCTTTTTTGGATATGAGTTATCATCTTTTTCATTGAATCTAATATGATGCCTGTGAACATGAAGAATGTTCCGAATAATGTTAGCATTATTGCGAGTATAGTTGGCCCCATATGGATGCTTTTACCTATGATGTAGTCTCTTAGGAATATTAATGTGAGTATGGCTCCAATGGTTACTATTATGAGTCCTGGGAAGGTGAAATAGTATAGTGGCCGTCTTATTTCCATGTCTCTGACTATCCTGTAGAGTACTGATGCTCCGTGGCTTATGGGATGTTTTGTGGATCCTTCAACATCATAGGTGACCCCTATTTCGACTTCTACTATTTTAAGGTTTGATTCAGCGGCATCTGATAGCATTTCACTTTCTATTGCGAATCCATTCTCTTTGAATCTGAAGTATGGTATGCTGTCCTTTGAGAATGCTCTGAAGCCGCTTTGGGTGTCTGTTATTTCTAGTCTGGTTGATATGTTAGTTGCTTTGTCAAGTATTTTCTGTCCAACCCTTCTATAGAATGGTGTGTTTTTATCTGAACCTGATAGGTAGCGGCTTCCGTTTACAATGTCTGCTTCACCATCTATTATAGGTTTTATGAGTTTAGGTATCTCTGATGGGTCGTGTTGACCGTCACCATCCAAGGTAACTATTATATCAGCATCAGCAACCCTGAAACCTGTTTTAAGCGCGGCTCCTTTCCCAAGATTAATATCATGTCTTATAACCTTCGCACCAGCCGCCTTGGCTATCTCGGCTGTCTTGTCGCTGCTCCCATCATCAACGACGATAACCTCATCTACATATTCCCTACAGAGCAATACTATACTCCCAATGGTTAATTCTTCATTGTATGCTGGTATCAGGGCTGCTATTTTCATCTGTCTGAACTCCCTATCCTATAGTACCATTTCATCCATTGAACTGTGCGCTTTATACCCTCCTCTGGGGGTATCCTAGGATTATGTTTAAGGTCTCGTTCGGCCTTGGAACAGTCAATTGTTTTAACTTTTGTTGTGAAGGGCTCGGCCTCTTTATAAGTTACTATGGAGTCGTCCCTTCCAACAGCTTCAAGCACCATATCTGAATATTCTTTTATGTCATGCTCCCATTCAGGGCGGCCGCCAACATTATAAACTTCTCCTGGGATGAAATTATCTACTATGTTGGCGAATGTCCTCACAGAATCTTCCACATAGTCTATTATACGCTTATGGCCTTTATAGACTGTGTATGGTTTGTTGTGTAGTGCATGGTATATGAATATTGGTATGAATCCCTTGTATGGTGTGTATTTTTCGTGGGGTCCGTAACAGTTAACTGGTCTTACTCTTACTGTTTCTGTGCCGAACATCCGCGCAGAATTTATGCACATGAGTTCTCCAACCCATTTGGTCATGGCATAGTCATTCATCTGGTAGGTGTCCTTTATCGGGTTCTTCTCCATAACATCTTCTGTCATGACACCAGTATAGTCTCCATAGACTTCTGCCGAGGAGAAGAATATCATTCTAAAGCCTAGTTTTTCCTGTAATCTGATAATATTCTTTGTGCCGATGACATTGGTCCTCCAAAGGTTTTCATAGTATGCTTCACCATTCCATCTGCCATATTCGGCTGCTAGATGATAAACATAATCAAATTCATAATCTTCAAAGACTCTTTCAACTTGTCTGTATTCTCTTACATCGGCTCTCAGATAATCTTCGAGTTCGGTGTGCATAAGATCTAGGCTTATAACCTCATGGCCCCTATTTTTAAGTTCATTAACAAGGTTGGTTCCTATGAATCCAGCTCCTCCGGTGACAAGTATCCTCTGAGTTTCCATACTATTTTCACTCCCCTATTTTTTTTGGATCGTCCATCACCCCCCCAATACAATTCTATGGGGGTGAAATTTTTTTTATTATACTATTTGTGGTATATAATCCCCCCTTATAGGGAAATTTTTTCGGCGATTATCACACCATCCTTGTTATAGATTATCTTGTAACCGCGTATTTTGGGATTATTACTAGACCAGTATATATAATAGTCTGGTTTGAGCTCATAGAATAATTTATAGAATAATGCTTTGTTCTTCTCATTCATCCTCCTTGTGAAAACATAATCTTTAAGATACCATGAGAATGCCGGACCCCTATCAGATGCTATCACCCTACTATGATAGTGGGGATCATGTTCTTTAAGCCATGCGGCCGCTTCTCTTTCAGCATCTACGATAGGATAATCCAAGGGCATGCCACTAATATAATATACAGCAGAAGATAAAAGCAAAAGGCTTGCGAAGATTGATAAGATAGGTTTAGCATGCTCCCATTTTAACAGATTTGAAATTTCATTTATACCCAGGGACATTGAATATGCAATGGCTGGTAAAACCGTTATAAAGTATCTGTCAACTTTAACAGCATGGAAACTATGCATATACAAGAATGCTAAAAACCATGTGGCCATAACAAGGTTAATATCTAGGTTGTCCAGGTCCACGTCTTTCAGGAGCCAGTATATGCTAAGGGCCCAGAGGAAGATCAAAATCTCGGCTAGGGCATATGATATTCTCCCAAAGATCGCTAATAATGCAACTGACAAGAATAGGAGTATTATAAGCTTAAAACCTCTAAGATTATTGAGCAAGCTCCTATTGCGGATAATATAAAGTATGATCCCAGTTACTATTATTGTTAGTATGATATATGCTATGGGGTTTGGACCTGCAGATGAAGGGTTAATGATTAGCATGTAATTTTTGGAGGGGAGAGCTGATAAATACTCTGGCAAGTGTCTGAGATAATATAAGCTGTCAGGATTATAACCGGGGTTAACAGCGGTAACAGAACCGCTTGCAGTAGATGTGAACTGTCCAAGGAATGGTAGAGGATTCTTAAGGTTTCTGTAAAAGAATAAACCGAATGGTAAATATAAAAGAACTCCTAGGAGCATCCCTAATCCGACCTGCCTAAACTTAGGCTTTGAGTCCATTATAATAGCCAAGAGCATGGGGATGATTATAAGAGCCGAGGTATACCTTGTAAGGAAGGCTGCCATGGCCACAGGGAATGCTAGATAATAGAATCTGCTATCTCTTCTTTTAGCAAGTAGTGTTAAGTAGACTGCCCATATCGACAATGATATGGCTGGAACATCAAGTGAACCTGTAACAGCCCATGCTAATATTAGAGTGGCGGATGCGAAGGTTAAAGCTCCTGTGAAACTTTCAAATTCGTCAAATCTCAACCTTAAAAGCTGGTAGATTCCAAGGACGCCCAGTATGTAAAATGCTCCGCTCACAATAAAAACTGTAGACTCTCCAACAAATCCAAGTCTGAAGAATATTGACAGGATCGCGGGTAAAAAAGGGGGTAGATATAGTGTGTCGCTGGAGCCAAGATGAGCCATTCTAAGGGCGTTGTTAAGATAAAGGAATATATCCCAATAATATATACCAATAGTGGATTGTATCATTATAAGCTTCCATGCGATTACTAGAACAATCAAACCTAGAATGATGAGAATCTTCTTATCATGTGACATTATAAGCCCCACCTACTTGTATCCATTGATCGCATCCTTGTAGATCTCCTCGATGCCATTGGCGATTTTCTCGATCTTGAACATTCTCGGCACCTGCGGATGAAACCTTTCCGGGTTTTCTAATATTATCATCATCGCATTTCTTAATTTCTTTTCATCGGCTTCGACTATGAGACCAGAGGACGGCTCCATCCACTCTGAAATCCCACAATTGGATGTTACAATGACTGGAGTGCCACAAGCAATGGCCTCGGCAGCAGCCATGCCAAAGGACTCATATTCCTTTGAGGGTAGTATGAAAACGTCAGCATCAACAAGGGCCTCGAATTTATCACGGTCATATAATGGACCTGTTAAGAGTATCCTATCATCTAATTCAAGGTCTGAGATTAACTTTTTCAATCTTCCAAGGTAGTGGTCGTCTGGGCCTATGATAACAAGTTTCAGGTTTTCATTTTTTATTTTATGGAATGCTTTAACCAGTAAGTCCAGACCCTTTTTTTCATGGATTCTTCCAAGATATATTATTATCTTGTTTTTTTCGAGTCCCCATTTTCTCTTGAAAGATCCTCTATCTGGGATTTCTGGGATGTTCACAGGATTTGGGAGTCTGGTTATCATGTTCTTTTCTAGTTTGGGGTAGACTTCTATGTAGTATTTGGATTCTATACTTGAGGATGCTATTATACGTTTTGCATTGTATATTATCTTGTTGCCTATTAATTTGTCGAAGAATTTTTTCTGCAGGCTCTTTGTCATCCTTGGCGCGGATCCATGTGGCTGGACAATATATGGTATATTATATCTTCTTGCGAGTATGGATGTTAGAACTGCCAGGAATGTTCTATGTTCATGTATATGGATCACATCAAAGGTTTTTATCTCCCTTAAGGCGACTACTGGGAGATAATAGGGTAAAGGCATGTTAAATTTTCCTGTTAGGTAAATTGAAAGGTTTCTGAAATAGTATGTTCTTATACCATCAACATTCACAGGGGTGTTCTTTTCCACTTTAACTCTTTTTTTAAACCCGTCACTTGTATAGACTGTCACATCATGTCCCATCGCTACCTGTTGACTTGCAAGATCATACACGAAACGTGGCGGACCCCCTCCCTCCCATGAAGGCTTAAAATATGGGCAAACATGAAGTATCCTCATTAGGTTCTCCCCCATCCTAAGCACCTGTCAGCCTTCCATTTGGAGAGTGTGAACATATAACCGTAACCTCCTCCCTGTCATATCAAGACAGAGCCTTCTTAGCAACAAATGGTAAATAGTAGATTATATATGATAAAATTTTAGCCTAAAAATAATAAAGGTGATTTTCATTAAAATTATTATCTTAGCTGCAGGTGTGGGGAGCAGATTAGGCCATGGATTGCCAAAGGCCCTTGTAAGGTTATGTAATGATAAAACCATACTTGACCATCAACTAGAAAATCTTGAAAGGATAACAGAACCAGAAAACATAAGGGTTGTAATAGGATACAAGGGTGGGCTGATAAGAAAAAGGCACCCGAACCTTAAATATGTTATAAATAGACGATACAATATTACAAACACTTCAAAAAGCCTTCTCCTAGGCTTGGAGGATCTGGATGATGATGTATTATGGTTAAATGGTGATGTGGTATTTGATCCGCAAATACTCAATCTTATCCTAGAAGAAAAAAATGAAAACCTTGTATGTGTAGATAACAAGAAAGTCGGCGAAGAAGAAGTTAAATACAATCTCACAAGTGACGGGTACATTAAAAAACTTTCAAAGAACATCCCAGATGGTCTGGGTGAGGCTGTTGGGATAAACTATGTTAAAAGGGAAACCCTACCAGTTTTAAGGGAGTCGCTAAGAGAATGTGAAGACCAAGACTATTTCGAAAAGGGCATCGAAAAATCAATAAAAAAAGGTGAAAAGTTTAAGGCCCTTAACATCCAAGACAATTTCTGTATAGAAGTTGATTTCCCAAAAGACTTGGAAAAAGCCCGGGAATATTGCAAGGAGGCCATCAAATGAAGATTTCGGTAATAGGCGCTGGGAGTTTCGGGACAGCCATCGCCCAAATACTAGCAGAAAATGTTGATAATGTCTATCTTTTAGCAAGAAACAAGAAAAGGGCAGAATACATAAACAGGACACATGAAAATAAATGGTATCATCCAGGGATAAAATTAGATGAAAAAATTAAAGTTGCCATAATCCAAGAATCTGATGAAATCATAGAAGATTCTGATTATATCTTCTTCGCAGTTCCATCCGGTAGCCTGCGCAGCATCATAAAATCCTTTGACAGCCACCTTAAAGACAAAAAGATCATATCATGTATAAAAGGGATTGAATATCCTTCCCTCAAACCAATGACAACCGTAATCCAAGAAGAGACAGACTCCAAGACAGTATTTTGCATTTCCGGTCCAAACTTTGCAGATGAACTTATAAGGGGTGTTACTTCCGGGATCACAATCGGAGCGCCAATAAAATATCAAAAAAATATAAGGGGTCTCCTGGAATCTCAAAATATAATCTTAGACTATTCAGAGAATATCAAAGGAGTTGAATTCTGCGGTATACTTAAAAACGTCTACGCAGTAGGAATGGGGATACTAGACGGGCGAATAACCGGCGAAAACCACAGATACACACTATTAACATTATGCTTCAAAGAAATGAAACAGATACTAGATGAAATGGGATATGTGAAACTTTTAGATAAATTCTGCGGCTTCGGAGATTTCTTGTTAACCGCATTAACTGATAAGAGTCGTAACAGGACATTAGGCTTAATGCTCGGCAAGAAAATGCAACTCAGTGAAAAATCCACCATAACAATAGAAAGTCTAAGATCAATAAAAGCCATAAGAACACTGACAAACAACCTAAACCTTCCAATATTAGAACTCGTCCATAAAACCCTAGAAACCCCAGATAATATAAGTGTCCATATAAAAAATTTCCAGGAAAATCTTAAATGATCACAAGGATACTTGAAAAGCTAAAATCGGAAGAATACAAGGTTATAGCCGAAAATTTCTTCTCACTTTCCCTCCTCCAAATCCTAGTATATGTGATGCCACTCATAACCCTACCATATCTTACAAGGGTTCTTGGAGTCACTAACTATGGCCTTGTGAACTTCGCAATAGCATTTAACACCTATTTTCAGGTTTTAACAGATTATGGTTTCGCACTTTCAGCCGTCAGGGAAATATCAATAAACAGAGACAACATAACTAAAATCTCAAGTATATTCAGTTCCGTGATGATAATAAAAGGTATACTAACCATTATAAGCTTCATTATACTCATCACAGTTGTGTTTTCATCCCAGAAATTCGCCAGCAATTGGCTATTATACCTCTTCGCATTCGGCCTTGTGATAGGCACCACATTATCACCAACATGGTTTTATCAGGGCATGGAACGCATGAAATATATAACAATACTAAATGTCATAGCAAACTTGATATTCCTTGTGACAATCTTCACCTTCATAAAAAAACCATCAGATTATATCTACGTACCCCTACTACAATCACTCGGCCCTATAATAGCAGGTATAATATCATTATGGATTATAAGAACAAAGTTCAATGTAAAATTCCATATACCATCATCTAAACAGATAATAGAAACATTCAAGGATAGCACACAATTTTTCCTTTCAAGGGCCTCTGTATCCATATATACAAATAGCAACTCATTCTTCTTGGGGTTATTCGCTGGTAACACCGCAGTAGGCTACTATTCAGCAGCGGAAAAAATCTATGTAGCGGCTCAAGGCCTCTACGGTCCCCTTATCCAGGTTATATACCCATACATGGCAAAGACAAAGAACAAGATATTCCACAGGAAAATCTTAAAATATACCTTGATATTCAACACCCTACTTTGCGGTTTGATCATCATAATGGCGCCATTCATCGTCAAAGTATTGTTTGGAGTTGCGTACATGCCAAGTGCCTGGGTACTCCGCCTATTTGCAATAGCACTTATGGTCGCCATGCCATCAATATTACTCGGCTATCCCTATCTTGCAGTTTTCGGCCAGCAAAAATATGCTAATGGAAGCGTCATAGTCGGTTCACTAGTACACCTTGCAATGCTACTTATAGTCTCCCCATTCATAAACATATACATAGTAGCAACACTGGTTATAATAACAGAAAGCATAATATTGGCCCTTAGAATTTATGGGGTGAACAAACATGATCTCTGGTAGGTTAACACACGACTATGAGAGGATGCGATTTTTAAGATGAGAGCCTATAAACATTTAGGGTGGGGGATCTAGAGATGGGAAAACGTGTTTTGATGGTGATACCATTTCAGCCTTCGAATAGGGGTGGTGTGATAAGAGCTGTTGAATCCCAAAAAAGGGTGTATGAGAAACTTGGATTTACTGTGGATATGATACATGTGGATGATCTTGAAAAATTGGATTTAGATTCCTATGATTTTATACAAGTTCATGGGCCTTTGAAAATTAAAGGGCTTTTGAAGATTATGAAGAGTGATGCTAAGGCTATTCTCACAATCCATGGTTGGGTTGTTGACGAAGATTTAACAGCTCTTCGAGAAGATCCCATAGGAAACTTCCACCATGTTTTCCGTTTATTTAATTGGATTCTTCATCGTTTAATCTTCATATCCCTTGTCTATGATGGTCGTGTAACTGCGGTTTCTAGGATAAAAATGGAAAGGAATGGACTTAGAGGGTTTGTTATCCCAAATGCGTTCATACCAGAGGATCTGGAAAGGAAGGTGGCTGTTTGTAAAGATTTATCATATGATGATTTCACCCTTATAACATATGTTAGTGTTGGGGGGTCGAGGGTTAAGGGTATCAGGACACTTTCAAGGATAATCCGTGAAGTGAATAAGAGAACTGATAAGAATGTTCAACTTCTAGTTTTTGGGGGTTCTTTAAAACTTGAAGAGCCGAATATAAAATTTATGGGTTATCGTAGCGACTTTCTTTGTTATCTTAAATCAGCGGATATGATGATCCTTGGTTATGATGTGATCGAACTTAGCAGTTATGCTCTGATGGAAGCTGGTTACCTTTCGGTTCCCATAGCCAAGTTCAAGGGAGAATTTGAGGAATTAGAGGATGGGGTTCATGGTATAATAGCAGAAGATGAGGAAGACATGATCAGAAAACTTGTAGAAGCTGTTGAGAATCCTTCCCTGGTCCGTTGTTGGGGTGAGAATCTTAAAGAGTATATCTTGAAGACTAGGAGTCTTCATGTGATCGCTGAGAAATGGTCCAAGTTCCTTGGATCAATCTAGGACTTCCCTCCACATTTTCTGGATTTTCTCCTCACTAAAATCCTCAGCTCTTTCACGGGACTTGATGGAATAATATGCTAATCTAGAATCTTCTAGTAATTCTTTAAGTGTAGTATACCACTTTCCCTCCACACTTGTCAATTCACTGTCTATCTCCACTTCTTCATTGAATACTGGTAGGAGTATCCCATATTCTGCAAATTCCGCTTCCCTGGTCTCATAATTAGGATCTGTTGAAGGTGCTAATATTTCCCTTGTCCCACCACAATCAGATGCAATTACAGGCACGCCCAGGGCCATAACCTCTAAGATTACAAGGGGAAGGGCTTCCCTTAATGATGGTAAAACAAAAAACTTAGAGGATTTGAAGAATTTGTAAGGGTTTTCCCGGAATCCTAAAAAGTAAACATCTGAATCGGTGATTTCGCCTCCAGCACATGTTTTAAGGCCTAATTTTTCGGAAAATTCTATCAGGTAATCTTTAAGTTCGCCATCACCGAGTATGACCAGTTTAAGTTTTGGGGATTTTTCTTTTAACCTTTTGAATATTCTGAGCAGATACCATTGACCCTTGGCATAGGTGAGCCTACCAGCGGTTATTATCACTGGATCCTCGAATATTTGAGAGTATCTGCCAAGATCTTCTCCTCCTAGCTTTTTTATCACCTTTATCTGGACTGGGTTTGGTATTATACGTATCCTTGATGATTTAACATTAAAATTCGTTATAAGATCCCTGGCGGCCTTTTCCGAAACCGAGACTATTAAGGAGGCTCTATTATAAAAAATTTTTATAAGAAGTTTGAGCATTCTACCATAAAGATCCTCAAGCTTCTCATTTTTTGAAAGTATTGTATGGAGTGTTATAATAGTCTTCTCAGAACCCATTGTCAGGATATTCTGGATATTAAGCGCCTCAGAAAATGAAATGGCAACATCAAGACCAAGATCTTTTTTAATCTTCTTTAAGGCAAGTATACGCTTCAAAAATAATATTATACGTTCTATGAAGTTTTGATTCTCATTTGCAGGTGGCACATCAAGCACATGGAAACTCCCAGCATATTCATGGACTGGCCTATGCCCATACACAGTGATCATATGAACATCATGAGATAAACCTTCTAGGATGAATGATAATTGGGATGCGGCCTTCGCCATCCCACTATCATCCACTGCAGGCAATAGTATACCAATCTTCATAGCCGACCCCAGACAAGTTTATACACTCTCTCTGATGATCTGTCATCTTTATAGTGGTTCACAAGGTCATTTATGGTTTTTCTCTCTTCTAGGTAATATCCTGGATCCTTTAGGGATTTTTCGATTTCCTCTAGGAATTCACTAAAACTTTTAACCTTAGGTCCTGGCATCCAAAAATCATAAGGTTCCAGGATGAAACCCCTGCGCCTACGATAATCTTCAAGGTCAGGGACTGTGAAGATAATTGGCCTGTCTAAGAGGAGAAAATCAAAATATATGGATGAGTAGTCTGTTACAAGGATATCTGCACAAGGGAGAATATCATAGATGTCTATTTGATGTTCTTGCAGCATCTGATCCTTTAAGAGGATGACATTCGCCATATCCTTGAAAAATTCCAAGGCATAGGCCTCCTCAAGGGGGTGGAATTTCACAATGAAAAGGATTTCATGTTCTCTGAGGAAATTTTGGAATCTTTCCTTATCAAAATCGGCTAAAATGGGGTTTGACCCGTTTTCACGGTATGTTGGAGCATATAATATTATGGTCTTGTATTCAGGTCTTTTGATGAGATTCTTGGAGCAGCCCTTGAAGATTTTGTCATTTCTTGGTTGGCCTGTGACATGTATTCTTCTGGGATCTTGGTTGAAGCAGGCTGCGAGGGCGTTTCTCATGGTGATGGAGGTTGCGATGAGGTAATAGTTAGCATCGTTGGAATTTGGTGGTAGAATCCTGGGGTTGTTTTCAGCATATCCCATTGCCTTGAGGGGCATTCCATGCCATAGATTAACATAGACTTGATTTTTAGCCTTTAGGAAAAGATGGTAACCATGTGATGTTACAATATATTTTGATCTTAGAAACTGCCATAATTCTCCTAGTGTGTTCCTTTTATATTGTGGTGCATCAATGTCTTCTCTTATTTCATCAACAATCCAATGGAGCCTGTAACCCCTATTTAGCGACTTTATATGATTGTAGAGTTGCATTGGATTATCTGAGAAATCTGGGATGCTCTCAAAGAGTATCTGATCGTCCCTTTTAGGTATTAACCTGTTTATAAATCTTAAAATTGAATTGAAGCCCTTGCCTATCCATGAATTCAAGAGAAAATCCACGATTTTATCGTTAAATATTTCACATTCCCTCCCATGTCATCTGCTAAGATACGAATTTCTATTATCAATAGATTTCGCGAGAAGACCCCCCCAACCCTAAGAGGGGGGAGTGAATTTTACAAAGCTTAAGTACTGCCTTCCACACACCCTTTTTTTTGTAGTTCATAGCCTAACGAAGGACATGGGATCCAAGCCGAGAAGGATCCTATAGGCGTGAAGCCAAAGGTTGGACTCCTCAACTTTGAAAGTTTCCATGTTTGAAGCTCTGAAGGTGAGCATAGGGGGGGTCACTTTATCTGACATGGGTGTATGAAACCTGCCCTTATTAGGTGGTCTGCGATTATTACCGCGATACTTGCCTCTGCTACTGGCACTATCCTTGGACATATACATGGATCGTGCCTACCTTTTATTTTTATTGTTGTTTCTTTCATCGTCTTAAGGTTAACTGTCCTTTGAGGTAGGGAGATTGATGGTGTGGGTTTTACAGCTATCCTTGCAATTATCGGCATCCCACTGGATATGCCGCCTATGATACCACCAGAATTGTTAGTGATTGTTTTTATCTCACCATCCCTAATACAATATTCATCGTTTATTTCGCTTGCATTGCACTTTGCACTTTGGAAGCCTAGGCCTATTTCAACACCCTTCACAGAACCTATGCCCATGAGCGCATGGGCGATATCAGCGTCTAATTTTGAAAATACTGGTTCTCCAAGGCCTGCCGGAGCCCCTAATACTATGACTTCAACTATACCCCCAACAGAATCTCCCCTCTTCTTAGTGTCTAATATGAGTCTTTCCATTTTTTCCGCGGCTTTTTTATCAGCACATCTTATAGGGTTATCTAAACTGTATTTTCTGATCTGGTTAGGGTCTATACTTTCTGCTTTAATGTTACCAATCTGCGTCACATGTCCTATCACCTCAATATTGAGGGTTTCTAGGAGCTTTTTTGCTATGGCACCTCCTATGACATGGCCTATAGTGATTCTGCCACTTCCCCGCCCACCTCCACGGTAATCGTAATGTCCGAATTTCGCCCTCCAAGTATAATCTCCATGGCCGGGTCTCGGCTTATATTTGATGGTCTCATAGGCTGATGAGTCCACATCCTCATTGTATACTATGGCTGCTATCGGGGTGCCATCAGTTTTACCCTTGAATATCCCTGATAGGATTTCTACCTTGTCTTGTTCCATGCGCGGAGTCGTTAAAGGACTTGTACCTGGACGCCGCTTATCAAGCTCCCTTTGTATATCATTAACATCTAAAGTTAAGCCAGCTGGACATCCGTCAACAACGGCTCCGATGGCTCTGCCATGGCTGGAGCCGAATGTTGTAACCTGAAAGATTTTACCTAATGTGTTACCTCCCATAAAATCACTTTACTTACTTCCTTGGGGTAGATAGGGTCTTAACCAATTAACGAAACTGTCAACACTCCTAGTCTGCACATATACTGTTCCATTACCTGTGAATTCAGCTATTAAACCTTCACCACCGAATATAGTGCTTTTAATCCCGCTGAACTTTCTAACCTTAAAATCAAGGCCATCTGTAAATGCCACAACATGTCCAGTGTCTATTATGAATCTCTCATTCTCAATTCTTCTTTTATAGATACCCCCAAAACTTGACAAGAAAAGGGGGCCGTAACCCGTTAATCTTAAGAGGAATAATCCTTCCCTTGCGAAGAATGTTTTAAAGCCTCCGAATTTTGTTTCGATTTCAATATCTGTCGCTGATGCTAGGTATGATCCACTCTGGGCATAGATTGTACCTTCAAGTTCAATGGCTTCGATGTCACCAGTATATGCTGGTGCAAGTTCTATTTTTCCTTTCCTATCCATCGCATGGAAAGTGTTCAAGAACAGGTTTTCACCACCCAAGACTCTGCCAAGGGCCTTGAAAACACCCCCAGAGCTCGTCTCTACTTGGATGTTTTCGCTCATAGAGACCATAGCTCCAGGTTCTGCTTTAATGCTTTCACCAGCTTCTAATTCAACCTCGACTAAACTGAAACTCGGCTTGTGGATTATATCATATTTCATGGTATCACAAGAGAAAATTATGTGACATCCAACATATAATCATAATAGAAGGTGAAACATGATGAAGATAATCTATGAGAAACTATTCTCAGCTTATGGAGAGCAAGGCTGGTGGCCCATACTCGATAAGAGATGCAAATTATCATATCATCCAGGTGACTATTCACCACCCAATAATAGATGGGAGATATTCCAAGTTTGGGTGGGTTCTATACTTGCACAGAATACAACATGGAAGATGGCATCAAGGGCCCTTATAAACCTTGCGAAGGCAAGAGCCCTCAACCCTTATAGTATCATTGAAATGAATCATTCAAAGTTTAGTAGACTGATAAAACCCGCAGGTTTCTTAAACCGGAAGGCAAAATACTTAAAAGAGATTTCGAAATTTTTCATATCCCTTGAGGGGGTTCCTGGAAGGGATGAGCTGCTCTCAATCAAGGGTGTGGGTGATGAAACAGCAGACACAATACTATTATATGCATATAAAATTCCAGAATTTATCGTTGACTCCTATACCCGCAGAATCCTAAAAAGAATTAAACTAATAAAAGGTGATGAGAACTATATGGAGATCAAAAAATTATTTGAGGACAATCTACCATCAGATTATAGGATATTCCAAGAATATCATGCCCTACTAGTAGAACATGGTAAAAGATACTATCAGGGCAAATCTGCCAGAGATCCTCTCCTAAGTGATTTTTATGGTAGCATTCACTGATATAAGTATTAGGATAATCAAATTAACCTTCAAAGAAAGGTTTAAATTGGCAAGGTTGGCTCGAAAATCAAAAGTTTTTAAGAGGATAGTTCACAAGCTATTCTTTGAAGGAGATGACATCCAAGTACTGCCAAGGGACGAGACCATCAACTTAAATGTTAAGGTCGACCCGCCAAACCTCTCACCCTTACCCAGCCAAGTCCTTAAAGAGATGATATCAAAATCAAGATACATATTCAAAATGGATTTCTGCATATGCAGAGTCTCATCCAATTGCAAGGATTATCCACACGAACTAGGATGCATATTCCTTGGAAAAGGCGCTAATAGGATAACGGGGAAGGTTGGACGTTTAATATCAAATGATGAGGCTATAAGGCACATTGAAGAATGTGAAAAGGCCGGTTTGGTTCATATCATAGGTAGGAACAAGATAGACACAGTATGGTTAAATACCGGTCCGAAGGAAGAGCTACTATCCATATGTAATTGTTGTCCATGCTGCTGCCTCTGGAAGATGATACCAGATCTTCCAGATGAACTTGCCAAAAGCATAACACCAATGAGTGGTGTTAAAATTGAGTTCATCCCAGAAAATTGTATCGGTTGTGGGAATTGCCTTGAAAAATGCTTTATTAATGCTATCAAGGTTAAAAATGGGAAGGCCCAAATAGATAATAGACTTTGCAGGTGTTGTGGTAGATGCGCCATGGAATGTGAAAATAATGCTATAAGGATTCTAATAGATTATGATGCTGTTAAACGTGCCATAGAACGTTTAGAACCCCTTGTAGATGTTAAAGCAGAAATGTGATATTATGAAATTCCCAAACAAGAGGATGAGAAGACTCAGGAAAAACGAAAAGATAAGGGATATGGTGAAAGAGACGAGAATAGCCCCCAGTAACCTAATATACCCCATTTTCATAAAAGAAGATCTTAAAATGGGATCGAAGGAGCCTATAGATACAATGCCGGGGCAATACAGGTATTCTAAGGAAGCAGCGGTTGATGAACTTAAAAAACTTGAAGAAAGGGGATTAAATGCCATCATACTCTTCGGAATCCCCAGAACAAAAGACAATATAGGATCATCAGCATTCGATGATAAAGGGATAATACAAGAGACCATAAAACTCCTAAAAGACGAAACCAACCTTTTCATCATAACAGATGTATGCCTCTGCCAATACACAAGCCATGGACACTGCGGAATAGTCCAAAACCAAGAAATATTAAATGACAAAACCCTAGAATACCTTGCAAGGATAGCAGTATCACATGCAAGGGCAGGAGCCGACATGATAGCACCATCAGATATGATGGATGGTAGAATAGCCGCCATAAGAAAAAACTTGGATGAGAACGGCTTCCAGGACATTCCAATAATGTCATATGCGGTTAAATACGCCTCATCCTTCTACGCACCCTTCAGAGAAGCTGTATCCTCCACACCATCATTCGGGGACAGGAAAACCTACCAAATGGACCCTGCCAATGCAAAAGAAGCAATAATAGAAGCAAAACTAGACCTAGAAGAAGGTGCTGACATCCTAATGGTGAAACCAGCCCTACCATACCTCGATATTATAAAATCCCTCAGTGAAAAATTTAATACACCAATAGCAGCTTACAATGTAAGCGGAGAATATTCAATGCTAATGGCAGCCATAAAAAAAGGCTACCTCACAGAAGACTCCATATACGAGTCCATCCTCTCAATTAAAAGGGCGGGGGCAGACCTTATAATATCCCATTTCACGCCAAAACTATTAAATGGGGGTTTGTGATGAAACCATCATTCGTCGCGAAAATAGCCCAGCTAGCAGCCGCACTAGAAGTTAGCGGCTACCCAAAACCAGGCAACGTCCACAGAACCCAAAACTTTGATGATATGAGCTTCGAAGACTTCATTATAAGTGCAATTGTAATAGGAGACACCATGAAAGAAGCGGCTGAAAGAGGCGCCACACTAAAAGGCGAGCTAGACTTCTCCCCACTCAGAATAGGGAACCTCATGCTAAAAGCAGTGAAAGAAACACAAAAATGGGTGTCAACAAACACAAACCTAGGTATCATAATGCTACTAACACCATTAGCCTCAGCCGCAGCCATGGTAACAGAAAAAGACCTGCAAGGCCTCAGAGAAATGGTCAACAAGATAATGTTACAGACAACACCACAAGACGCCGTTGACCTATATGATGCTATCGCAATAGCCCAACCGGGTGGAATGGGGAAAAAAGACCAGTTTGATGTTAACGACGAAAAATCCAAGGACAAAATCTTGAAAGAGAAGGTTACATTATTTGATGTTCTCAAACTCTCATCATCATGGGATCTTATAGCAAGGGAACTTACAAGTTCCATGCCCATAACATTTAATATAGGATTCCCAGCATTCAAAGAAACCCACCAAGAAACTGACATGAACACTGCCATAGTACAAACCTTCATCACAATCCTATCAAACTTCCCAGACACACTCATACAAAGACAACATGGCAAAAAAATAGCCGAAAAAGTCACAAATGAAGCCAGAGAAGTATTAGACAAAGGAGGGATGCTAACAGAACAAGGACTAAAAGCCCTCAAAAGTCTTGACAGAAAACTGCAAAAAAAGGGGATAAACCCTGGGACAACCGCAGACTTAACAGCCTCATCCATAATGGTGGGCCTCATAGACTACTATGGAGATAAAATAAGATAAAAGGTGCTCCGAATGGATGTTGAACGCATAATCGATGAACTTCACTTATATGAAAAGAAAGTCCTAAAGGCTATGGGAAAACTAAAACCTCCCATAAGCCCCAATGATATTGTAAGATCAGAGAACATGGATATAAAAGCTGTTATGAGCGCCCTAGGATCTCTAGAATCCAAGGGGCTTGTGAAAGTCCATAAAAGTGTGGATAAATTATTGAAACTCACAGAAACCGGTGAAAGGTATGCTATGGAAGGCTTGCCAGAAAAACAAATCCTCAAATCACTCTCAAAGGAAGGTTCATTGAAAATATCCGAGATCATGAAAAAAAGTGGCCTAGACAAAACAGAAAAGAGAGTAGCCATAGGCTGGCTCCTTAGGAAAAAATGGGCCGAAATCGAAAACAACCTCCTCAAGATAACATCAGAGGGCGAGAAATCCCTGGGAAAGTTAGGATCTGATGAAATACTACTCCAAAAACTCAAAGAAGAAGGCCGGTTAAAATTATCCTCCTTAGAGGGTGAGCTCAGAGAAGCATTTAAACTTCTAAGCCAAAGAAAGGGACTTTTAGACATGAAAAAGGTTAAGAAACATGAAATCCACCTAACAGATAAGGGTAGGAGGATCCTAGAGAAGGGATTGGAGATACGTGAAGAGGCCACGCAATTAACCCATGAGGATCTTAAAAGTGGAAGATGGAAAAAATTATATTATAGGGGATATGACATCCATGCAGAATATCCAGTCATTTTCCCTGGGAAAATGCATCCCCTAAAACGTATAATTGAAGAAATTAGGGGGATATTCCTTAAAATGGGTTTCACAGAATCTCGGGGTCCTATAGTAGAATCTGCTTTCTGGAATTTTGATTGTCTCTTCCAGCCTCAGGATCATGCTGCAAGGGAAATGCAGGACACTTTCTATGTTAAGAATCCTTCTGAGACTAAACTGCCAGGGAAAAGTTTGGTGGATAGGGTTAGGAGGGTTCATGAAAATGGAGGGTTAACTGGTTCAGAGGGATGGCAATACACTTGGGATGTTGAAATCGCGAAAAAAAGTGTATTAAGAACTCATACAACGTGTGTGTCCGCACGTTTCCTCTTGGAAAATAAGCCACCCCTTAAAATGTTCTCTGTCGGTAGGGTTTTCAGGAGGGAGACGATAACATATAAGCACCTTCCAGAGTTTCATCAAGTGGAGGGTATAGTTGCGGCTGAGGATGTTACATTTAAAAACCTGCTGGGTATACTAAGGGAGTTTTATAGTAGGTTGGGGTTCAAGGTCAGATTCAGACCCGCATATTTCCCTTATACTTTTCTTTCAACTGAATGTGAAATTTATCTTCCTGAGAAGGAGACTTGGATAGAACTTGGGGGTGCTGGTATGTTCAGGCCAGAGGTTCTGGAACCTTTAGAGGTTGATACTCCAGTTGCGGCCTTTGGCCTTGGTATAGAGAGGTTGGCGATGATAAGGTTAGGTATAAAGGATATAAGGATGTTGTATCAGAGCAATCTTGGTTGGCTTAGGAGTCTCCCGGTCTCATGTGATGGGAGGTTTTAGGAGTTTGTAGTATTCACCATCTTTTCTTTGGATTTTTTTGAGTATTTTTTTATTTTCTAATGATAGTAGGAGTTTGTACATTTTTAGGTTGTCTAGTTTTAGTTTGCCGTATAGTAGGTTTCCTTCGAGGGTGTAACGGGATATGAGACTGTTTTCTGTCAGGTTTTTGATGGTTTTGAGGGTTTCCTTTTCTAGTTGGTTTAGTTCTTCGATTTTAACTTCTCTTTTGTTTTCGACTACTTTGATTTTATCTTGGATGTCTTGGAGTTTTATTTTACTGTTTTCACGTATTATGAGATTTTTTGATTGTAGATTGTTGAGTATTTCATGGTAGTCGTGTTCTGAGATGTCTATTTTCATTTTAATTATCTTTTCAGGTATCCCATCTGGGAATTCTGGTTTAAGGTCTTTTATCTCCTCGTATATTATGTTCTCCTTTTTTGTTATTATTATCATGCTGTTCTCCCATAAGCTTATATGGGGACTAGTATGCCTGCTGCTACTAATCTGCAAATGTCAGTCTTTGTTATAACACCAACCGCTTTTTCATCTTCTATTACGAGCAAGCCTGAAACGTCAGCCCTTAACATGAGATTTGCAGCGTCTTCTATTCCATCTTTAGCAGATATTGTGATAACATCCTTGACCATGATATCCTCTACTTTCAGTTTCCTTTCGGGTTTCTTGGATCCTAGAACCCCAACAAGGTCTGTGTAGGATACTACTCCTACCGGCTTTCCTTTATCATCTACTACGAAAAGTCTTCTGATACCATGTTTGTACATTTTTTCAAAGGCTTCTATCGGCTTTGTATCCGGGCTTATTGTGATAACTTCTGGGTTCATGGCCTCTTTAACCTTCATCTTTAACGCCCGTCGGAGACACCATCCAAGATGATGGGGGGAGATGGGCTTCTCACCACCTTTAAAGTTTATAAATGATGATACATACCTATCTTAAGGGAGGGGAGTTGGGCATCCCTCACGGTTAGTGTGGGGGTGGTTGAATTCTCAACTCTTATCCTGTGAATCTCCATTTATGGTTATTCTCCCCTATAGGATTGAGAATCTCCCCTTTGATAATATTATCCTATGGGATGGATAAATTTTTAGACTTGTCGAAGCTTTAAATATTATGTTAGATTATTAATATAATATTTTAATATGAAAGTAGAGGAGGAGTAATAGCTATGATGCGTATAAGCATGTCATTACCAAAGGATTTACTGAGCGAGTTTGATGAGGTATTACGGGATCGAGGTTATCAGTCAAGGTCTAAGGGTATAAGGGATGCTATAAAAGATTATATAGTCCGTTACCAGTGGATGAAAGAGATGGAAGGAGAAAGAGTCGGTGTAATCGCTGTCATCTATGACCATCATTATACAGGGGTTATGGAAGATCTTGCAGACATACAACATGCCTACCGCGAATACATAAGTGCTGTTATGCACGTGCACATGACAGAAAGACACTGCCTCGAAGTAATAGTTGTCAAGGGTGACGTTGACAAGATCCGCGAACTAACAGAAAAGATGATGAGACTCAAAGGCGTGGAACATGTAAGACTCATAAGCACATCCACTGGCAAAGATATAGAACATGAAAAATAACCTTATGAGATTCCTTGTAACAACATACCATTACAACCTTCTAAAAGATTATGAGAGGCTTTCATGCTTTTATGAAGCCATAAAAGAACATGCACATGGGATAGTCTATGATATAGGTGCTGGTAGTGGGATTTTATCCTACTTCGCGGCACCATACTCCCGAACTGTTTTTGCAATAGAAAAAGATGAAAAGATAGCATCATACGCCTCCCAGAACCTTAAAAACATCCCAAACGTGAAAGTAGTTAACAGAGACGCCTTATCATATGATTTCCCATTCAAAGCCGATACTATAATCTGTGAAATGCTCGACACAGCCCTAATAGACGAAGAACAAGTCCCAGTGATAAACAAAAGCCTGAAACACCTCAAAAAAGACGGGTGCATAATACCCTACGGTGTCATAAACGGAGTGGAACCAATAGAAATGGACTCAGAGACCATAAGATACGATGAAAACTGCCAATACAAGACCAAAGGAAAACTAACAATCTACGATAATATAATATTCAACAAAAAAATAAAAGAAAAATATAAAAAAACATTCAAAATCCCAGCAAACGGTAAAATCAACGGCTTGAAAATAACCACCTTCACACTACTCACAGAGAACATCATCGCAGGCCCAACCAGTATGATGAACAACCCACTACTTATACCAATAGAAGAAATCAAAGAAAAAGATTACATACTAAAAATCTCACTATCCTATAAAATGGGCGGAGGACTCCAAACAATAAAAACCAAAATCAAAGACCTAGAGGATCAAAAATGTCCATAAAAACAAAACTCGAAAAATTCCTCAAAAACCATGAAAAAATCCTCATACTCACCGTTGGAAACGAACTAAGGGGCGACGACGGCCTAGGACCAGCCATCGCCAAAAAACTTTCAAAAAACAGAAAAGAAAACCTCACAGTTATAGATGGTGGCACAGTACCAGAAAACTTCACAGGGAAAATCAAAATGGAAGATCCAAGCCATATCATAATCATAGACGCCGTGGAAATGGGAGCCGAACCCGGCACGATAAAAATCATAAAAAAAGACGAAATAGCCAACTACAACATATCAACACATGCAATGCCCCTATCATTCCTCATAGAATACCTCAAAACCCATAAAGATTACAAGATAACACTCATAGGAATACAACCCAAAAAATTAGAATTCTCAACCAAAATATCAAAACCAGTGAAAGAATCCATGGAAAAACTCAACTCAATCCTCAAAGAAACAATCCAGTGATAACAATGAAAATACTCTTTATAGGCGCCCGCCTATTCAATGACGTGGCAGAATATACAAAAAAGATGGGTATAACAACAATACTCACAGAATCCAACCCAAAAAGCCCAAACCTACACTTAGCAGACAAATACCATATAGTACCAAGAGGAATGGAAGCACCAATGGAAATAGCACTTCAAGAAGATGTCGACGCAATAGTACCACTCATAGGCGTAGACCCCCCACTAATCCAAGTTGCAAGAATGAAAGAAAAACTAGAAAAAGAATATAACATACCAGTAATAGCATCAAACACAAAAACCACCATAATATCCACCAACAAGATAAAAACCAAAAAATTCTTCGAAAAAAACAATATAAAAACCCCAAAATATCATATAATAAAAGAAGGAGAAATCCCAAAAACAAACTACCCAACAGTCCTAAAACAAGAAAAAGGACAAGGCGGCCAAAACCTACTCATAGCAAAAGACAAAAATAGTATAAAATCATACCTCAAATCCCATAAAAAAGCCATGATGGAAGACTATATCAACGGCCACGAAATCTCAGTAGAAGTCCTAAGATGGAACCATAAATCATCCCCACTTGTAGTAGTCGACAAAGGCAAAACAACCACCCAGGGCATACACCCACTCAAAAAAACAAAAAAAGCCCCAGCGAAAATCCCAGGATTAAACAACCGTAAAGTGCTAAGATTAGCCCAGAAGATAACAGAAAAACTCCAAGCAGAAGGAAACACAGACATCGACATGATATTCAACCCAGAAAACAGAAAATTATATGCAATCGAGGTTAACACAAGACCAAGCGGTACAAGATACATATCAGCCGCCTCAACAGGAATACACCCACTCGAACAACTAGTTAACATGGCCATCGGCGAATGGAAACCAGAAAAACTCACACCAAAAAAATTCCACGCCCTAGAAATACCAGTAGGCAAATTCGAATATGAGAAACCCCCAAAAACCTTCAAGGGGGAAAATAGTTGGATACTACACGGCCCAGAAGGTCATAGGCGGATAACCATAAGGGCTGCGAACGAAAAGAAAGCCGAGGAAATCCTTAAAAAATTGAATATACGGTGAATATGATGAGCTTAAAACTCATAGAAATACTCATTGCCACAATAATACTCTCAATGATTTTCACATTCTTTGTGAGGAAAATCCTAAGGGATGCTCAGATCGGGGACAAGCCAATTGTCACAGAACACAAACATAAAACAGGAACACCCACCATGGGCGGTTTAGGGATGCTGCTAGCGATAATATCAATGGCAATCCTCCTAAAAGACAACATCAACCTTATATTAACCACCCTAATAATAATGGCCTCGGCTTTGATAGGTTTACTTGATGACCTACTCGGTTTAAGGACAAAGGAAGTTCAAAAGGTCGTAAGGAACATTTCTAAGAGGCCGGTTGAGATAGGTCAACTGATCCTAAAACCTGGTGAAGAGGCTAGAGTCGCAACTCCAAAGGCAAAAGCCGAATTCAAAAGACTTCAAGAGAAGGGTCTTGTCTCTGTGGTTGGGGAAGCCCCAATAAAGTATGAGATTAGGGAGAGGGATAAAATAATTGTACAGTGTCTCCCCGGGGTTTTGCTTGTGCTTTCAGGCGCCTTAACCACACTTGGAGGGTTCCAACTTGGAGTTTTCATGATACCCTTGGTAATCTTTGGCGTGATAGGCGCTATAAATGCTGTTAATCTTATAGATGGGATGGATGGGATGGCAGCTGGTATAATAGCTATAGCATCTCTCTCCTGTGCAATATTCTTGTATTTGAATTCAAGGTCTGTGGAGGCCATGACCTTCATTGTACTTGCTGGTTCAAGTTTGGGCTTTTTAGTATTTAACAGGTACCCGGCATCAATATTTATGGGTGATACAGGATCATTTGCCCTTGGGGGTGGATATGCGGCTGCTGTGATCCTAACAGATACTGTATATTTTGGTGTTTTGGCTTTAGCAGTTCCCATTGTTTCTGTTATAATAAGTTTGCTTCATAGGGCTCATATTATAAGGCTTCCTGTGGAGCCATTGCATCACACACTCCATCATAAAGGTTTATCAGAGAAGGGTATAGTATTCTTGTATTGGCTCATAACATTGATTGTATGTGTTATAGGCTTATATTTCTTAAGTTAGGTTAGCAAGCAAAGGTATTTTGGCGATTAACATGGTGCTTTCCCTCCAAGTTATAGCAGATAAGATCCAAGGAGAGCTTAAAGGCCCTGACAGGAGATTTAAGGGCATTTTCACCACACTGGGTAATGCTGGTGAAGGTGATATTGTTATAAGGCATTGGATTGATGATAATGGTGTGAAGATGGCCTTAGAGAAAGGTGTTTGTGCTATTATAACAGCAAATCCTCGTGGGGGGGCTCTCAGGGTTGCGGGGGATTCTGGTTTTCCCATTATTCTAGTTGATAGGATAGAGGTTGCTAATGCATTCGCTCTTAAATGGACTATTGGGAAATTCGCGCCTGAAACTAGGAGGCTTGTGGTTACAGGTACTAATGGTAAATCAACAACCACGCACATGATATATCATATTTTAAAGGTTTCTGGGAGGGAAGTTTACACTAATACAGATTCAAAATCGGAATTTAACACTCTTATTGATCCGGTTGTCCCAGCCCAGATAGCAGAGGAATCCCGGGAAAAGGAATTTGAGTATCTAGTAATAGAAGTTTCAGAGGTTCAAGGTTGGCTTGGTAGGATGATGGAAGATCATGCTTATCTCATGACACGTGCAATAGACCCTGAGATTGTTGTGATCACAAATGTTGCCTTGGATCATATAGGATTGGTGAATTCTATAGATGAAGCCTTTTGGGAGGTTTCAGGTGCTGTGAGGGCTATGAATGGGGGTTTTGCTGTTTTGAATTGTGAGGATGAGCGTGTAAGGTCAATGGCGGGGTTGAATAAAAAGGTGGAAGTTTTCTTTTATGGTGATGATTCACAGATCTCATGTCAAGAAGATGGTGTTTATGTTGGTGATAGATTATTTATTGAGGGAGATTCCCTCCCCTTTAAGAGTAAACATTTCATACAGAACACCCTCGCGGCTATAGCCGCCTGCATTTGCCTAAAATTGCCATTAGATGACATAAAAGCTGGTGTATTATCATATAAACCTCTGAAGAGAAGATTTTCTATTATACATGAGTCTCCTCTCATCATAGACGATTTCGCCCACAATCCGGATGGTATAAAGGCGACGGTAGAAAGTGCGGCTGCCATGAAAAGGAGATTATGGATAGTATGTGCCATAAGAGGCTCCCGTGGAAAAGAGATTAACATTGCAAATGCAAGGGCCCTCGCAAAAACAATAAAAGATATACAATATAATCTTATAGTAACTGATAGTGATGATGTGGTAGATGATCTCAACATTGTAAAAGATGATGAAAGGCAGGTATTCCTTGAAGTCCTCAAAGAATATGGGATAGAATACACTCATCTGAATAAACTTGAGGATGCGCTCATTGAAGCATTAAATAGAGCTGCTGAGGATGATATAATACTCCTAATAGGTGCCCAGGGGATGGACCCTGCATCAAAGTTACTTGAAAAAATCCTAAAAGAGGGAGATCAATGTTAATTAGGGTGAGAAGAGATACCTTATTCATACTATTAGTAGCATACCTTCTTATAGTCTCAGGGAGGTTCATGACATACCTTTCCTATGCATCATCAACACAGGAACCAGAAGGTGTGCCAATATCTGGGATCATAGTCAAAGGTAATGATATAGTACCCATCGAATCCATAAGAGCCAATGTTGCAGCTGCCGGTTTCAGACAAGGAAGTTATATTAAAGGGGATACCCTTGTAACATCTAAAAGAAGCATACCATTAGACGAGGCTATAGCAAATGCCGAGAAATTCGCCAAGTTATCAACAATACCAGGAACCAGTCTCACCCCTATTGTAGCCGCGGATGTTAAAGTAGATAAGAAAACAGGTATAGTAACCGTGAATGTCATTGAGGACTTTTCAGTGGTGGAAGTCAAATGAGAGGTGTCAAGAGGATGATGAATAAAACACTCAAATTTCTTGTGATATTCATAATATTCAACATCTTAATGGGCTCTGCAGCCGCAACCCTCAATGTTATAGTGGTAACAGACCCCACTGGAGAAGACCCCAATGGATTTGCAGGGGGTAGCATGTCCTTTGCACAGAACATGTTCCAATCAACCTTCATATTATCTAAGGAAAATCGTTTCACAATCCTCTCAGGGGGTGAAGGAGAGGCTATCCCACGACTCATGGCAATTGTGGATGCTATAAACATCCTTAAAAATGGTGGTACTGCCGCAGAGGCTGCTTCGGCTGCTAGTGGATATCCAGGTATAAGGATCATGTGCGGCGGTCCTGGTAAAGGGGCGGCAGTAGGGGGATCATTTGATGCCTATCTCGTCATTGTAGAAGATGATGGTACTATCACAGTAACACCATATTCTGGTGGATTAGCGGTGCTGCCACCAGGTAAAAAGGGTGCTATAATCCATCTCAGAAACACTCATGGCAATCCATTGTATGGTACTGCGGCTAATGTCAGAAAAGAAGAGGCGATAAAGATTGGTAAGATGATACGTGACGGATATCCTGCCACAACGATAGTGGCCGAGGTCTTTAAAGATGTTTCAATAAATGCTGGTGAAAAGTATGGTGGTGGTGCTGTTAATGTGGCGTCTGGTGTAAGCACTGGTGACATGTTTACACCTGCCAATTTGAATGAGACAGGTTATCCGATGGATCAACCCTATGCAAAGGTTTGTCCATATTGTGGTTGGAGTGTAGGGTATCCAACAGCTGAAAATTATCAGGTTTGTCCACTGGATGGAACACCTCTTAAGACCATCTATGCCTATGATGCCCTCAGGGATGCTATAACAGTCACCAAGAGTAGCATTTCTGTTTCAGTGTATGGTAGTGATGAAGCTGGTGTTATACAGACAACACAGGAGATAGTTAAGTCCACGGTTAAAAGGGATGGTTATAGTGAGGAGGCCATAGCAAAGGCGATAAATGATGCAATAGATAGTGGTCTTATTATAGGTGTTAATTATGTTGAGCCAAAGGATATAAATGTGAAGCCTAGTTCAAGGGCTGTTGGGGTCTATTACACTCCTTTACCAGATGATAGGACCGCGCCGCCGATGGATCTCCCTATAGGATCCGTGACTTTTGAAATATTGGGTGATATACAAACAGCACTTGGATGCGTCCTTTTAGTCTTACTATTGTTTAGGAGCACTCTTATAAGTTCATTTAGAAGAAGTTGATATGGGATGGCTTTAATACTTTTAAGGGCTGATACTAGGAAAAAATTGCTTAATGCCTTGGCGGATCTTGAAAGGCATGCGAATTTGAAGATAATTGGTAAACCTCGCCTTGTAGATAATAGAATGGCAGATGAGATAGTTTCGTCAATCCTTGGTGGGAAGTTGAAAAGGAGGTCTTCCTTGGCTGTTGCGGTTAATGTTGAGGAGGATGATACAACATCTATAATGAGGATAAAGGGTATACATCCCCCAGCCCATGTAGTAGTTGTAAGCCGGGAATACCCTGAGAATAAACTTTTAGGGGAGCTTATTATGGGAGCTCCCCTATTCAGGGGATATTATTCGCATAAAAGGGGTTAACGTTTCCTTATCCTGGCCACATCCCCTATGGTAGCGCCTTTAAATGATCCCATCCTCAATTCTGGGGTTTCTTCTTCCTCGAATTTTTCCAGTATCCGGATTTTAAGGGTTTTTTCAAGTTTTTTAGCGAGTTTTATATCTGGTTCCATTCTACCAGATTCTATACGATGAATGACTGATACTTTCTCATTTATCTTCTTGGCAAGATCTTCCCTTGACCAGCCCCTTTTCTCCCTAGCTTCCCTAATAATCCTATTATAATCTTCCAAGACCTCATATACTGGTTCTATTGTCCTAGCAACCCTCCTTCTAGGGGCTTTTCTAGGTTTTTCTGGTTGTTTTTGTATCTTCCCAAATTTTGAACAGTCATTGCACACGTCCATGACTGAACCTTCAATTTTAACCCTGATGGGTTTGCCAATGATCTTCTTGCCGCAAATCTCGCATCTCATAGAAGATCTCCCTCTTTTTTATATAATAGATCCATGATATAATTTAACTTTTATCCCATCTTAGATTTTTTTTCAAGGTTTGAGAAAAAACTTTATATAGTTTCAGAGAAATAGTTATAATCACATAAAAGTCAAGGAAATTGTACAAGGAGGCTGTAATAACCCCTTACACAATATCCTAGCTGATTAAATGAATATTAGAGTGTGGGGCTTGGGACGGTCCTGAAGGCCGATGGAGAGATAAAAAAATCCACCCAAACCCAGCGGGTATGTGGTGGGAACTAACATTTCTCAATGAAAGGAAACAACCCCAAAAAAAACGCCTTGAGGGGGAAGGTCCAATAAAAAAATTTGTATAGGAGTGCTCTATAATCATGGAAAATAATCAACTCTACCTTTTTAAAAAAATTGAAGAATTAAAAAAGGAGATAAGAACCCTTAAAGAGGAGAATGCCAAGATAAAAAGGAAGTTAACATGGAAGATAAAAAAACTTGAAAAGGATAAACTCCTCATAGAAAATGAAAAACTAAGACTAGACAGGGAGGTTGAATCCCTCAGAGGGGAGATAGAAAGGTTCAGAACACCCCCACTAGTTATAGCCACGGTCACAGAAGTCTTAGACGACCACAGAGTAGCCGTGAAAAGCAGCACAGGCCCTCATTTCGTTATTAGTTATTCAAGGTTCATAGACAGGAAATTACTAGAGCCAGGGGCCCGTGTAGCCCTAAACCAGCAAACATTCAGCATAGTTGACGTGCTACCATCAGAGAAGGATCCGATAGTCACAGGCATGGAAGTTGAGGAAAGACCAGATGTAACATATGACCAGATAGGAGGCCTAGCAGAACAGATAAGAGAAGTCAGAGAAACAGTAGAATTGCCATTAATCAAACCAGAACTCTTCGAAAAGGTGGGTATCGAACCTCCTAAGGGTGTTCTGCTCTATGGCCCCCCAGGTACTGGTAAAACACTCCTTGCAAAGGCTGTTGCCCATGAAACACATGCAACCTTCATAAAGATAGTTGCATCAGAATTCGTCAGAAAATATATAGGTGAAGGTGCAAGAATCGTGAGAGGCGTCTTCGAATTAGCCAAGGAAAAATCCCCGAGCATAATATTCATCGATGAAATCGATGCTGTTGCAGCGAAAAGACTTAAAAGTTCAACAAGTGGGGACAGGGAAGTTCAAAGAACCCTCATGCAACTTCTCGCCGAGCTTGACGGTTTCGAATCAAGAGGCGATGTTGGCATAGTCGCGGCCACAAACAGACCCGACATCCTAGACCCTGCACTACTGCGACCAGGCAGATTCGACAGATTCATAGAGGTTCCATTACCAAACGAGGAAGGGCGAAGGGAAATCCTCAAGATTCATACTGCTAACATGTCACTTGCAGAGGATGTTGACATAAACCTCATCGCAAGGATGACAGATGGGTTATCAGGCGCCGACTTAAAGGCTATATGCACAGAAGCCGGTATGTTCGCCATAAGAGAAGAGAGGGAAGAAGTTACAATGAACGACTTCTTAAATGCGGTTGATAAGATAAGTGGAATTGAAAAAGAGGAAGATTTCGGGCGAGAAGCTGGGGTGATGTTCGGTTAGCCCTTTGAGTGTGTAGTTGGCCTATGATGAACCCTATGAGCTCTGAGATAAGTGATGAATGATGGGCGATCTGAGGCTAAACCTCCCATAACTCGCCTATTGTCACTTTTTTATCTGTTTTCACCAGCCTCGGTATTCTACCGATTATACCAGCATTTTCACCAACAACCACTAAGACCCCATTGAAATGATCCCTGAGATCCTCAGCTTTTTCTAGGGCGTTTTCCACCGCCTCATTATCCTTTTTTCCATTAGCTGCGTTGGCGATTGATGTTGCAAGGGCATCAGCCACACTAGCCCTATCGGCGAATACTGTCACGGCATCGGCCCGGCCAAAGCTTATAGAGTGTCCAATGGTACCTGAAGATGTGCATACTCCTTTGGGTTTTCTACTAGTCTTGAATTGGAATCCTATCTCCCCTGAGAGTGGTGAATCGCCCGCATATAATCCTATGGTAATCTTCCTATTATTTATGAAGGCTATATCCCCCCCATTATCAATTATGGTATGTTTTGAACCTTTATCAATGAGATGGTGGAGTGAAAGTTCGGATATTGTCCCCGCGACCGCTGCCATTGGCCCCACTCCACTGATTAGCGCGGCTTTCGCCATGATCTTAGCTATGGCGGGTCCTTTTTTCACTGATAATGGTTCGAGGGATGTGAGAAAGTATGGTTTGCGTCTTATATATTCTTCAAGGAGTAATCTTTCCCTTAATATAAAATCTTGGAGATTGTGATTTTCAATGTCAGTAACTAGCTTTATCCTAGTCTCCTTAATCCTTATATTTTCCTTCATCAAGATACTATAATAGTTTCTAGACTATTAATCTTTATAATGGTGATATCATGGAAACTTTTGCTGGTGAGAAAATCATCTATAGTACTCATCCCCGTTTATTCCTTTATTCAAGTTCCATCATCCTAGACCTTATCGTGGTTGTGATACTCTTCTATATCCTACCATTTGCCATGGAAGCCGCTGCAAAACTTGAATATTCCATATCATCCATTGTTAATCTGCCCCTTGCCCAGATTATAACATGGATATTCCTGATCATTATATTAATATTGATCATCAAAGCAATAATATATCTCATATCCTGGAAGTATACAAGGTACATTCTAACCGATCAAAGAGTTATCATAGAAAAAGGTTTAATAAAACGAGAAATCTCCTACATTTACTATGATAAGATAGTGGATGTGATATTCTCCCAGACCTTCCTAGAACGTTTAATGTCAGCAGCTGACATTCAAATATTCGGGGGACACGAACACACACCAATAATCCTAGAAAACGCCCCAAACCCACAAAGGATAAACCAAATGATAAACCAGTTGATGAGAGGAGACTATGGGAGAGCATCCCATGAAAAGAGATCAGAGAGGGATAAACATCCAAGTGGTGGGTCACCACTCAAAAGACATTCAGATAAATTCAAAAGATTAAGGTGATTCCAAGGGGGAGATGGTGGAGGATCTAAATGTGGGATTATGATGTTCTCGTTCTAGGAGCCGGTCCAAGCGGATCCACACTCGCAAGACTAGTAGCAGATAAAGGCTTCAAAGTAGCCTTAGTCGAAAAGAAGAGTATAGTAGGCTTACCCCTCCAATGCGCGGGACTAGTATCCTGGAAGATAAAAAAAGTTAACATACTACCAGACAAGTTCATAATAAACAAAGTGAAAGGCGCGATTATACATTCACCCTCAGAACACACCATAAAAATCTCCAAGGATAATGTGGAGGCCTATGTAATCGACAGAATATCCTACGACCAATATCTAGCAGAGAAGGCCGTCTCCAGCGGAGCCGAACTCCTAAAAAACAAGAAAGTGACAAAAATCGACCATAACAAGGGTGAAATAACAATAAACAATGAAGATAAGTTATCAGCCCCCATCCTCGTCAATGCAATGGGATTCAAACCAAATCAAAGGGGGTTCCTCGCAAGACAATACCTTATAGAATTCAATGACACTAGAATGAACCCAGAATTCCTCGACTTGAAAATCAACGCAGATATCAGCCCAGGATTCCTCTGGAGAATACCCCTATCTGAGACAATGACAAGAATCGGCTTCTTCTCAAAATCCAGGAAACCCTGGAGTTTTCTAGTCAAATTCATAAAAACTTTTTCAACCCAATTCAAGATACTTGAAAAATATCAAGGAAACATACCAGAAGCAAACCCAAACAAAAAACTATACAAGGGCAGATGCATCCTTATAGGCGACGCAGCCAGCCAAGTAAAACCAACCACCGGCGGAGGCCTGGTAATGGGCTTCAAAGCCGCGAAAATCGCCGCTGAAACCATAGAGGAGGCCTTGGATAAAGAAGATCCTAGTCTGCTTAAAAAATACGATGAAAAATACCATGAAATCTATGGAAACGAAATCAAAAACCAACTCAGAGTGCAGAAAACCTTCAAACTCCTAGACAATAAAGGATTAGACCACCTCATCCTAAAAATTAAAGAAAAGAACCTCGAAAATATAATATCAGAGTATGGTGACATGGACAAACAAACACCACTAATACAAGAATTCCTAAAAAGAGGCCTAATACAATCAATGATACCATCCTTCATCTGGAATAAGGTGACAAGACTATGGAAATAGCACTGATTTTATCAGGCGAACATAACACATTACCAGCAAGCGAAGTCAAGAATCTACTAGAAACAGAATACAAGATAAAATATCACAAAAACAAAATAATGATAATAGACATCCCACCAGAGAAAATCCCAACCCTCTCCAGACTAGCCTACACACACGAAATATGCCAACTCATATCCACAACAAAAGAAATCAACAATATAAAAAAACTCCCATGGGAACAACTAATAAAGGACAACTTCGCAGTCAGAGTAAAAAAAATGGACAAAACCCCAATAGAATCCCCACTCATAGAAAAAAAAATAGGCACCATCATAAAAAAGAAACATCCACACCTCCAAGTAAACCTAGAAAATCCCAGGACAATAATCCGCCCGATCATAAAAAAAGATAAAATATTTATCACAAAAAGATTATATAAAACCGACAAGAAACACTTTAACAGGGTAAAGCCGCATAAAAGGCCATTCTTTTATCCCGGTTCAATGAGCCCGAAACTTGCCAGGTGCATGGTCAACCTTTCAAGTGTCAAAGAAGGGGAAACACTACTAGACCCATTCTGCGGCACAGGAGGCATACTCATAGAAGCAGGCATAATAGGGGCCAGGATCATCGGAGCCGACATAGACCCCAAAATGGTTAAAGGAACGGAAAAAAACCTTAAATATTATGGTATAAAAGACTATGAACTTATAAGGGCCGATGCCAGGAAACTCAGACTAGAAAAGCCCGTGAAGGCCATTGTAACAGACCCACCATATGGTATATCCGCCTCAACACGCGGAGAAAAACAAGAAAAACTCTATAGAGAATTCTTCAAAACAGCAAAACATAACCTCCAAGAAGATGGAAGAATATGCATAGCAACACCATTCCACCTAGAAGAAATAATAGATGAAAAATTCACAATAAAAGAAAAACATGCCATAAGAATGCATAAAAGCCTCACTAGGATCATACACATAATAAAAAAGAGAAGTTAGGGGGATGATCTTGCGAGTGAAAATATTAGATACAACACTCAGAGACGGTGAACAGACACCAGGAGTCTCATTAACACCAGAAGAAAAACTTAGAATAGCACTAAGACTAGACGATCTTGGCGTTGACATCATCGAAGCCGGCTCAGCCATAACATCAGAAGGCGAAAGAAAAGCCATGAAAAAGATCACAAAAGAGGGATTAAACGCCGAAATATGCAGCTTCGCACGCCCCCTAAAAGGAGACATCGACGCTGCACTAGAATGTGACGTTGACAGCATACACCTAGTAGTCCCAACCTCAAAATTACATATCAAAGAAAAACTCAGAAAAACCCAAAAAGAAGTAAAAGAAAGCGCAATAGAAGCCATACAATATGCAAAGGACCATGGATTAATCATAGAATTCTCAGCCGAAGACGCCACAAGAAGCAACATGAAATTCCTAAAAGAAATACTAAAAGAAGGTATAAACGCAGGAGCCGAAAGAATCTGCGCATGCGACACCGTGGGGATCCTAACACCAGAAAGAGCCTACAAATTCTATGGCGAACTTTCAAAACTTAAAGCACCCCTAAGTGTGCACTGCCATAACGACTTCGGACTAGCAGTTGCAAATTCACTCATGGGCCTCAGGGCCGGCGCAAGCCAAGTACACGCAACAATAAATGGTATAGGTGAAAGGGCTGGTAACGCAGCCCTCGAGGAACTGGTAGTGGCCCTTTACTCCCTCTATGAAGTCAAAACTAACATTAATATAAAAATGTTATATGACATTTCCAAGATGGTTGCAAGACTCACAGGCGTATATATCCAACCTAATAAGGCCATAGTAGGTGAAAACGCTTTCGCCCATGAAGCAGGCATACACGTTGATGGTGTGCTTAAAAAAGCTGAAACATATGAACCTATAACACCCGAACTTGTGGGTCGTAAGAGAAGATTCGTAATGGGCAAACATATCGGTACAAGCGCCTTGAAAGAAAAATTGGAAGAATTCGATTTAAAAGTCGATGAAAGACAACTAGAAAAGATATTTGAAAGGGTTAAATCTCTAGGTGACATGGGTAAATGTGTGACAGATGTGGATCTTCAGGCAATAGCAGAAGACGTGCTAGGCATCGTAGAAGACAAGATGGTGAACCTAGAAGAAGTCACAGTAGTCTCCGGGAATAAAGTCACTCCAACAGCATCAGTAAAACTAAGAGTAAATGAAAAGGAGATCCTAGAAGCAGGTATAGGTGTTGGACCTGTTGACGCGGCCATAGTAGCTATAAAAAAGAGTTTGGAGGATTTTGCTGATATAAAATTGGAGGAATATCACGTTGATGCCATAACAGGAGGTACAGATGCCCTTATCGACGTGATAATAAAACTCAGATACAAAGATAAGATCATAAGTGCAAGAAGCACCCAACCAGATATTATAATGGCCAGTGTAGAGGCATTCATAAGTGGAGTTAACCGCCTATTAGCAAATGAAAGGAAGAAAACATGACCAATATTAAGATTCTAGGATTTAAAGGCGAAATAAAAAAAATAGATGAAATCCTAGCCAGCCTAGAAGGTGGGATCGTCCAGTTAATGGACGCAAGGGCCGTGGCTGGTAGAGAACATGTTTTACATTCCACTATCCATGCAATTAAAGCATTCCAGAGGGGAGAGAACATAGCAAAGGACATAGGCCTAGAAATATGTTTGAGGACTGCGGCCACAAGACAAATAGACAAAGCCCTTCAGATGGTTGGCTTAAAAGAGGGGCTGATGGACATATGCGCGGTCCTCATAGACTCTCAGGATAAGTTAGATGAACTATCAGGGATATTTGAACGGGACGATAGCGTGCTTGAACCAGACACAGAGTACCTTAAAAGATTATATGGTCTGACAGAGAATGAGATAAAACTTGTAGGTGTTACAGGGGCTCTTATGGAGCGCACAACCCTACTCATCCTCGAATCATAGATGCTATCAACTCTACCAGGGTATCCAGGTTGTCCTTTTTAAGAGATTCTATCTCTAAATTTTTTATCTCAACTGCAATGGCCTTCCTTTTCAGACGATCATAGCTTGGACAGACCGTTAAAATGTTACCATCCACTTTTATCATCTCCCGGAGTTTTGCAGCATCTTTTCTAGGGTTTTCCGAGGGTATGATCACGTTCACACCTCTGCTCTTTGGATGGTAAACATTTCCCAGCCTGGTTTTAATGTATTTTGTGGCTTTAAGGAGCTTTTTGAGGGTGTGCGGCGCCTTTTTAAGTTCCGCGTTTATGGCGGCTGGAAGATAAGGGTCAACTTTCAAGGTCCTTAAAAGTATATTATCCTCGAGTATTCTCCTTGTTGAGGTTGCTATGAAGCCTCCTCCACCAGCATTCACTATCTTAGGGGATCCTGTTGAGGCTATTATAACATGATTATAGTCACTGTTACATAGACGACCTTCAGGGTCGCCTATACTCCCTGAAGCGTCCTCAACGAGCATCACACCATTTTCAGAGCATATATTATAGATTTCCTTGATTGGCTGTTCAGCTGTATAAGCCGCGAAACTTGTGAGAAAAAGTGCTGATGGCTTCTTATCCCTGAATATGGTTTCAAGTGTTTCAGGTTCTATGATGCCTAGGCGAGTTTTTAATGTTATGGTTTTTTTATTGAGTAGTTTTGGGATTTGTTTGAAGCCTCTCCAGCCGCCTTCATCTGGTATGAGGAAAGGTGGGGGTAGATTGTTCATAACGATTAGTAGGGCGGCGTTCCCACTATTCACAATTTTAACTGTCTGATGTCCAGTGAATTCAACTATTCTGTTTTCAACTTCTTTTAGGATACTCTTTGATTTGTATGGTTCCATAGCAACTTTGCAGATGGCTTTTCTAGCAGCTTTTGATGGTCTTCTAAATTTAAGGTCTAATACTTTTTATCCCTCCCTGTGAATTCGTCGAGGCTTGTCTGTCTACTAGTTTCCTTGAGAAGGCAACCTTCCAGTATATACCTGTCAACTCCAAGTTTTAAACGTCCCTTAATATACTCTAAAACGCCTTCGAGACTGTTAAATTCTATTGGTGTTTGGTTCATTGCACTTTTAACGTTTTCACGTACATTGAACACACCTAATGGTATGTATCCTGGGTATGCTTCCCTCAATATTATCGCACCGGCCTGTTTCTCTTCACGATCAAGAGCGTCAAGAACAGCCATCTTCGAACTGTAATAACAACCCCCAACCCTAGAATATCCCCTCTTCGAACCTCCAATCTCATGATCAGAGAATATAAGCTTTTCAGATCCTAAAACCCCAAGGAAGGCTTCCATCCATTCATATTGCCATCTTGTAGGTGTCAATATTATAATATACCTGTTATTAAAACTTTCAAATTCATATATCTTATAGGAGTCGATAATCTCATACTCCTTAACCCTTCTAAGGAGTCTGTCTGCTATTATACTGTCACAGGCTGTTATAGACCAACGGGTAGGGACAAGTTTGCGTCTCCCTTCAATGCCAAGAGCACCCACTGAAAGAGCCTTCTGTATAGAGGAGAAGGGCACACCCATCCTATAAAGGTTGTATATTGCATCTGATGCTTTAAGGTCGCTGTCATAATAGGTCTTTTCAAGGTGCCGATCCCATCTCACATTATCAACTTGGAAGTCCTCCATTGGGGCGCTTGGTCCATGTGGAGGGTGTTCATCCCCAAAAAACTGCATGCCACGCGGCTTATGTGAGAATATCACTTCGCTGTCAACAGGCGACCTTGCAAGTGTTATCTCTTGAAGTTTTTCAACAAGTTTGTCATCAAGGCCCTTAACATGAACTCTTCTTTTGCCCCTGACAAGACTGAGACGATATTCTATGATCTCATGGATACTTTTACCCTGTGGTATCCATTCTTCTGGCATGTCCATGAGATGAACATCACTACCCTGGGATGTTACAAGGGGCCCTGCATAGACCCTTGGATAATTATAGGCTCCGATGAAAACTGATGGTGGTGTGAATCCTTCAAGTTCCCTATCAAAATTTGAAAATTTTAACCTGATATTCTTCGTAAGCTTTTCAAGGTAGAGATACTTTGATTTTATCATCAGAAAAATTTTATAGAAGTTGGATCCTAATATAATCTTTGATGAAAGCCACTAAAAAGACCATCCTTGATGGGGTTCTTGGAGAAATCAGGGCAGATATGTCAGTTGATGAGATAATAGGATTGCTTTCAAGGATCCCATATTTTGATTGGGTTGGAATATATCTGCTAGAGGATGATGAGCTTATATTAGGCCCCTATAGGGGTCCGGTCACTCCACATGTTAGGATACCTATAGATAGTGGGGTTTGTGGCCGAGTTGCGAGAACTGGTAGGGCTTCTATTGTTGTTGATGTTTCGGAGGATGAGGATTATCTTCAATGTAATGAGAGTGTTAAATCTGAGATAGCTGTCCCCATAAAGAGGGCTGATGGGATCCTTGGGGTTCTTGATGTTGACAGTAACGAGCCCGGGGCCTTTAATGAGGTTGATAGGAGTTTCCTTGAGGAGGTTGCGTTGATAGTCTCCAAGCTACTCTAAGATCGTTTTTGATCATAGTTTTTTTTAGCCTTTAAGTATTGTTATGTCTGGGCGTGAACTTAGGCTTCCTAGTTCTCTTTTGCATCTTCCGCAGAATTTTCTGGCTGTTATGCCAACGACCATGTAGGTTCCTGGGAAGTTCCTTGCATATATCATGTCTGTTTTGATGTCTAATCTTTTCAGGGTTTCTTTTAGGGTTTTTGTTATTTTTTTGCGGAAGACTTCTGCTTCTTCTGTTTCAAGGCCTCTGAGATCTGCTAGTAATCCTCTGCAGCCGCATGCCATGTTAAAGACCTTAACTTCTGGGACGAATATTGCCTTACCAGTTAAGGCTTGGAGTGTGTCCTCGATCTGGTCTCGTGCATGGGACAACTCCATTATTGTTTTGTTCATCCTATATCCCTTCTTTTAAGGATTAATTCCTTGGCGAGGGTTTCACAAAAATTACATTTATGGCATAGCTTCTTACAAGTTTTCCATTGTTCTATGGCACCTTCAAGTTTCTCGTTTGGTATGTGGAAGTGGTCTCTTAATTCGTTTGGACAATCTAATAATTCTAGGAGGTTGCCCTTGTGATGTCCACTGGTGTAACTTTTCATTGTGTCTATTATCCATTGTGTGGTGTTTGCCCGGCCAGAAATTTTTATTATGTCGATGCCTATCTTTTCATATTCAGGGACATCTTCTGGTCTTATCCATGGGGATCTTATTATTAGGGTGGGTTCTCTGACTCTGAGTGAAATACATTTTTCGAAGTAGTAGTCTCCTATGATGGCTATCTGTGGTGATGCTGTAATATGTGAGAATAGGTTAAAGTGTGAGTAGCGGAATGGGCATTTGTATAGGCATGCCTCATTTGCTATAACCTTCAATTCACAGTCTGTAGAATCTCTTATGGATTCTAAGAGGTCGAAGTGTCTGTTGATGTTCGTGTCAATTGTTATTTCATCCGCTCCGAGATCTTCGAAGAATTTGGCCCTTTGTGACGAGTCTACGTGTGCTATGCATGATACTCCAATTTGGAGGTTTTGCAGATCCTTTGATAGCATCTCTACTAGGTATGGATCCGAGACTATAACAGCATCCACATTTAATGTTTCTAGTTCTTCAAAATAATTCCTAAAAATATTATATCCGTTAGAGGTTAGTTGTTGTCCTGATAGGCATGAGGGGTTTAATATGAGCTTGAATTTGATATTATGTTTATGTGCATAGGATACTTGTCTTCCAATATCCTCTATTAGGGGTGAATGTAGTGTTGCCCGGCCGCTGCCCATGAATTCAGATGGGCCTGCCATGTAAACTTCGTATATGTCTCCTTTCAGTTCTTTTATGATTTTTTTAAGTGATTCTGTGTCTCCTGGTAGTGGTGTGCTAAACTTCATCATGATTTTATCTATTGGAATAATCTCCATATAAAATTTTATGCGAATTCTATGGTACTTGGGGGTTTATCACTCACTGAGAGAGCTACGTGCGTCACCTCTGGTATCTCGGCTGTTATACGTTTTGATATCCTTTTTATGAGTTCCCATGGCAGTTCTGGTACCTGGGCTGTCATGGCGTCTATTGATTCAACCATCCTTAAAACGATTAGGTAGCCGAAGTCTCTCATATCACCTTTCACGCCTGTGGCCATGGTATCTGTTAATACTGCGAAGTATTGCCAGAGCCTCTCATCTAATCCCGCGCCTATTACCTCATCTTCTACTATAGCATTGGCCATTCTACATATTTTGATTTTCGCTGGGGTTATTTCACCTATTATTCTCACGGCAAGTCCAGGGCCTGGGAATGGTTGTCTTTTGATTATCTTGTCTGGTAGGCCTAGTTTTCTGCCGAGGATGCGGACTTCATCTTTGTAGAGTTCCCTTAGGGGTTCGATTATCTTCAAGACTAGGCCGTGTGGTAGTGTGACGTTATGATGTGATTTTATTTTACCTTCGCTTTCGATCCAGTCGGGTGCTATTGTCCCCTGGACTAGGTATTCTGCGCCTGTTTCCTCTGCGACTTCTTCGAAGACTTCTATGAATACTCTTCCGATTATCCTGCGTTTTTCTTCCGGGTCGATGACGCCTTTGAGTTCTTTTAGGAATCTTTCTGATGCGTCGATGAATAGTAGGTTAAGGCGGTCGCTGAAGGTTTCCTTAACATAATCTGCTTCACCTTCCCTTAGAAGGCCATGATCTACGAAGACTGCTACTAGTCTGTCTCCTATGGCTCTGCTGGCGAGCACTGACGCGACTGAACTGTCAACACCACCTGAGAGCGCTATTATTGCCTTCCCATCACCTACGGTTTCCCTTATATCTTCTATCGCGTTTTTTATGAATTCCGATGGATTGAACATTATCTTACACCTTCACATACATTATAAAAGTTTTTGAATATCATAGGACCTTCGGGTGTGTGGTGGACCTCTGGATGGAACTGCACGCCATAAAGTGGCCTTTTAACATGTTTCATGGCTTCTATTTCACATATATTTGATCTTGCAAGGATCTTAAAATTTCTTGGTAGAATTTTAACTTCATCCTTGTGCGAGGCCCATACACTCATATGGGCTCCGAGGCCCTTGAATATGTCATCTTCATCTAGTATTTCTATTTCTATTTGGGCGTATTCTTCAGCTTCTGCACTAGCTACTTTACCATTGAATGCTAGTGCCATTAGTTGGTGGCCGAGGCATATGCCTAGTATGGGCACTTCTATCCTTTTTATATATTCTATGGAGTTTCCGGCTTCTTCTATTGATGGTCCTCCGCCTATTATGATACCCTCTGGTTCATTGTCTAGGAGAGTATCAACTGGTATAGTGTTGGGTATCATCTTTGATGGTATGTTAAGGTATCTTAGCGTCCTATGGATTCTATGGTTGTATTGGCCATGATTGTTCACAATGAATATCATCATCTTACCCCTTGTATCAATATATTAGGGAAATTATTATTAATAGTAGTAGATATAAGATATCATATGGAACTAAGAGATATTATATATTTGATAGTTGCGGTGATACTTGCAATTGTGGCTTTCTATGTGATTATATGGCTGCTTCCAGTCATAATAATACTCATAATAGCCTATATCATTTACATGTTCCTCAAAAGCGGAGAATGAGTCAGTTATCGCCTCAAAAGATGGAATTGTATGCCACGACGCAGATAGGATTAGAAGAGCTGACAGCAGCAGAAATCCGGGAACTTGGAGGTGAAATAGAAAAAACAGACAAAGGTAGGGTATATTTTAAATGTGAAAAGGGGTTAATCAACAAGATAAATTACCATGCAAGAACCTGTGAAAGAATCATACTACTACTCAAATCTGCCAGGGTCACAGGACTCGAAGATATCCACAGAAAAATTAAAAGTATTGATTTTTCATTTATAGAGCCTAGTGAAAGTTTCGCTATAAGAACAAAAAGAGTGGGTGTCCATGACTTCAACTCCATGGACATCGCCAGGATAGCAGGGGACGCAGTCATAAAAAGTTACTTTTCCTCAATGAAAAAACGTCTAAGAGTAAACCTAGACTCCCCAGATGTTATAATTAGAGTCGAATTAATCAACAACCTTCTACTTGTAGGAGTCGACACCACAGGAGATAAAGGCCTTCACAGAAGAGGCTACAGAGTATACCAGCACCCAGCACCACTCAACCCAACAATAGCAGCCGCACTACTCAAAATATCCGATTGGAGGCCCGAGGAGATACTCGTAGATCCAATGTGTGGGAGTGGGACAATACTAGTCGAAGCAGCCCTAATAGGGAGCAACATCCCACCAGGTTCCATCAAAAAAGGAGATAAACTACCATTCAACCAGAACCTCAAAATCTTAGGTGTTGAAAAGTTCAAAAAACACATTGAAGGTTGTAAAAAGACATTATCCAACCTTGGAATAGATTTTATCAGGGTCATGCAAGGCGACGCCGAACACCTAAACAAACACATCCAAGAAGCCGATGTCATCATAACCAACCCACCCTACGGGATCAGAATCGGGAGAAAATCCATGATAGAAAAACTCTACCATAACTTCCTCAAAACTGCAAAGAAAACCCTAAAAGAAAATGGTAGGATAACCCTACTAACACCACAAGATAAAATCCTAGAGAATACCGCGACAAAACTAGACTACCAATGGACAGAAACCCAAATAGTCTATGGCAATCTCCCAATGAAAATATTCAAATTAACAATATAAATAGAAAAAAATGTGTGGATAAAACATCAACTACCCACTGGAGGGGATCTTCTGGCCATAAAACTGTTAGTAGTTGAAGATGAAAGTATAGTGGCCCTAGACATTAAACATAGGGCCGAAGCACTAGGCTATGAGGTTGTGGATATAGCAGTTTCTGGGGAGGAAGCCATAGAACTTACAAGAGAGAAGAAACCAGACCTAGTCCTCATGGACATCATACTAAAAGGTGAAATGGATGGGATAGAAGCCGCCGAGATCATAAAAAGAGACTATAATATTCCAGTGGTTTATCTAACAGCCTACTCTGACCGGGAGACTCTTGAGAGGGCTAAGGTAACAGAACCCTTCGGTTACCTTATAAAACCATTCGAAGACAGGGAACTGCACAGTACAATCGAAGTTGCCATCTACAAACATAAGATGGATTCAAAGCTTAGGATAAGCGAGGAAAGATACCGAAAACTAGCAGAATCCTCACCAGACCTTATCATCCTCCTAAACAAGAAAAAAACGATAATATTCCTTAATGATGCCTTTGAGAGGATTACAAGGCTTCCAAGAGAAAAATGTTATAATAGGCATGTTAGCATCCTCAAAAAGATGGGTATTATCAGCCGGGAAGAGTTCAAAAAACTTATGGATATTATAAGACCATTCAAGGATCATCTAGAGCCACTGGAAGTGAAAATAAGAGACAAGGACGGGAGAGAACACTACCTTGAATTATACGCTTCCACCATAAAAAACAGGGAGAAATTTATACAGATTATAGGACATGATATAACAGCTAAGTTGCAAGCCGAGAAAAGAAGGTTAAAATTGATCAAGGAAAAATCAACAAGAGAATTATATGGTTTCCTTTTATCAGCAATCCCAGTATTCGCATCAACAGTCCCTCCACAACTAAGAAACACCATAATAAGGAATTTCGCGGACAAATTCGAAGAAAACCTAAAACCTTCATTCAACGAGCATATGAAAAGAAAAGGGCTTCTATCACAGATCAAAAAGGGAAAAATGGACACTGAAAAAGTCTTCAACGCCTATATCGCATGGTTGAAATCATTCCTCAAAAACCTTGGAATAAAAACAAGAATCAAAGAAGAAAAAGACTATTACAAACTAGAGTTCCTAACATTCCCATGGAGTGACGATACCAAAGTAAACCCAATCTTTGCCCTGATGTTCAGGACAATGCTTGTGAGAAGCTTCACATGGACAAAAATCAAAGGAAACGTGATACAAACTTCAAGATGGGAAAACCTTGAATTCGAATTCCACATATATGGGGAGGTTTATTTTATGGAAAAAATCCAAAGGATAAGTACTGGTATAAAAGACTTGGATGAGATAATAGGAGGATTCCCAGTAGCCCGTAGCATACTCCTAATAGGGGATGCCGGCTCTGGTAAAACTATAATGGCTTTGCAATTCGCCATAAAAAGTGCAAGTGATGGTCTCAAGACTGTCTATGTTACAACAGAGGAGGATGAAACCGATCTCAAGTTTCAGTGCAACTCTTTTGGCTGGGACATGAAAAAACTAATAGAAAGTGGCAGTCTAGAGATAGTGAGCCTTGCTGGTGTAAGAGCCATGATTACCGAGGCTGAGATGAAGATAGGCATAGAATCCATGGAAGAAGACATTGGAAGATTCCTAGATGAGGTCTCAGCCGATACCAAGGTGCTTATCATTGACAACCTTGGAAGTCACACAGGAGATTTAACACCATATGAATTCAGGAATAGGTTCGATTTCCTTGTATATGAGTTGAAAAAGAGGAATATAACAAGTCTAATAATACTTGACAGCGCAACTGCCAGGGAATTTAACGAGATAGCATTATTTTCAGTTTATGGTGCTATAAACCTTCTGAAGAGGGAGAACCCCTACACTGGTAGGAGAGAAAGGGTTATGGATATTATTAAGATGAGGAGCACAAGAACCCCAGTAGATTTCGTACCATATAAGATAGGTGAGAATGGGATAGAGATAACAGAAAAGATAAAATATGAATAGTTTTTTAGAGGCGTTCAAGGGCCTTTATAAGGAGCTTCACAGTATTTTTGATATCGTCCATGCTCGCAACACTAACAGGTGTGTGAATATACCTTGTAGGTACTGACACCACACCGGCTGGTATACCTGCACGGGTTAAATGGATTGCAGTTGCATCTGTTGTACCACCCTCACTCACCTCTAACTGTACAGGTATGTTCTCTTCTTTTGCAGTTGAAAGAAGCCAATCCCTGATCTTTTTATGGGTGATGATACCCTTACCGCTTGCATCAGTTAAAACTATACCAGGTCCCTTACCAAGTTTGACAGGAGCATCCTCTTCTTCAATGCCTGGATGATCCCCTGATATGGTAACATCAAGTGCCAGGGCCATGTTAGGGTTTAGTTTAAATGCAGAGGTTCTGGCGCCTTTGAGACCCACTTCTTCTTGTACTGTACCCACACCATATATTGTTGCATTGGATCTAACAGATTTTAGAACTTCTACTAGGAGTAGGCAGCCAATCCTATTGTCAAGGGCTTTTCCAGTGAAAAGCCCATTTTGGAGTTTATTAAATGGTGCCTTGAATGTTACAGGGTCTCCCACCCCTACAAGTTTCTCAGCCTCTTTCCTTGATTTCGCCCCTATATCTATAAACATCTTTTCATAGCTTGTAACCTTTTTTCTCTCTTTTGGTTTCATCCGATGGGGTGGCTTGGAACCTATAACTCCTGTTATCTTACCTTTTTTTCCATGGATTTCCACTGGCTGGTTTAGGAGCATCTGATCATTTATCCCCCCTATCTTGGAAAATCTTATGAACCCTTTCTTGTCTATATAACGAACCATAAGACCTATCTCGTCCATGTGAGCCGCTAGCATCACACTAGGGGCATCGGAGTCGCCTTCCCTGGTCATTATAAGGTTTCCAAGATTATCCTCCTCTATATTATCTACTCGCCCTTCTAATTCGTCTTTAATGATCTCTCTTACCTCATCTTCGAAACCTGATATGCCATTTGCCTCTGATAAACGTTTCATCAAATCAAACATTATTATCACCTCAAAGACTTTGCTATTATAAGGATTCCTAGGATTATTAAGAGAATCTGCGGCCAAAAACGCAGATAAGCTGCTGGTATAATGCCAAGGGCAACAAGGAGCCATACAACACCTATGAGTAGGAATATGCCTCCAAGCCAGATTCCCCACCTGTGCTTGGATTTCTTTTTAATTTCAATTTCTTCTGCCATAGAATATCACCAACAACAATTTCTATTTTATCCAGTATATAAGTAAATTTTATAGTGTTGAGCTGACTGAATCATAATCTAATGATCGACAAAAGACATCCACGTTATGAATCATTAAAGTTGAGAGAAAAGATCCTAAAAGCCTATCATAAGGGCTTGCTCGCAGACGCTGGTATCATAGCCCATGGCAGAGGCGAAGCCTTCGACTACCTTATAGGGGAAAAAACCAGAAAACCTGCAATCAGGGCAATTAAAGCAGCCGCGGCAACACTATTATTAGCAGAGAATCCCGTATTATCAGTGAATGGTAATACAGCTGCTCTAGTCCCAAAGGAGATGGTTGAACTTTCAAGGTTACTAGATGCCAAGATAGAGATAAACCTCTTTCACAGAACCCCTCAAAGGGTTGAAATTATAGAAAAAACCCTCAAAGAAGCCGGTGCAATGGAAGTTCTTGGCACAGACCGGGAAAAACTCAAATACCTCAAAGACATAAAGAGTAAGAGGGCCACAGCAAGCCCAAAAGGGATATACACTGCAGATGTTGTTCTAGTACCATTAGAAGACGGGGACCGTGCAGAGATACTCCGAAAAGCTGATAAAACCATTATAACCATAGATCTCAACCCCCTCTCAAGGACATCTAGGATGGCTAATATAAGCATCACAGACAACATAGTAAGAGCCATACCCCTCCTAATAAAATATGTGAAAAAATTTAAAGATTACAAAAAAGATGAACTAAAAAAGATCCTAAAAGGATTCGATAATAAAAAAAACCTAGAAGACATGTTAAGTCTGATAGACACTAGAAAAGGGATGGGGATGCTTGAATGAAGGTTATAGGAGTGGCTGGGATGCCAGGATCTGGTAAAGGAGTGGTTTCAAGGATTGCGGAGAAAATGGGATACCATATAATAAGGATGGGTGACATTATAAGGGAGGAAGCAGCCAAAAGGGGTGAAGACCCCGGTAAAGTAGCGGTCAAATTAAGAAAAGAACAAGGCGAATATATAATAGCAGAAAAATGCATCCCCAAAATAAAAAACAAGAAAAAAATACTTATTGAGGGTATAAGAAGCCCCTATGAAGTGGAAGTATTCAAAAAACACTACAAAGGATTCAAGATAATATCAATATTCTCAACTAGAAAGACAAGATTCAAACGCCTACAAAAAAGGGGAAGAAAAGACGACACAAAAGACTACAAAAAATTCATAGAAAGAGACCAGAGAGAACTCGGATTCGGCCTCGGAGACGTTATAGCAACATCAGATTATATTATCATAAACGAAGGATCACTACAGAAATTCAAAGAAAACACAAAAAGAATATTAAAAAAGGTTACAAGAAACTCCTAATGGGAGGGAAATTATTGGAATGTGAAGTTAAAATCGAAACTCCTATAAAAGCAACAGAAAATCCCAGAAAAGTCCTAGAAAGCATACTTAACATATTCCCCAAAATAAAAATCAAAGAAACAGACAAATCAATCAAAGGAGAAGGTGGGATAGAAGCCCTAGAAGAACTTAAAGAATCCCTGGAAAAAAGAAGAATCCGCTCAACAGCAAGAAAAATATTATACGAAAACCGTATAGGCCCAAAAACAACATTCTACCTTAACAAACAAGCCGCGTTCATAGGAAAAACCAACATACTAGAAGAAGAAATATCATCTCTCGGTGATATAAAAATAGAAATCATATCAGAGAACCTAAAAGAGGTTATAGACTGGCTAGCACCCAAAATTGAAGACGAACCCCAAGCAAACTAGCCCTTATCCACTAGTATAGCGTCTCTTATCTCCAAAACGCCACTATCATCAAACCACTTCTTCTCAAACTCAAGTATCCTTATCCTCTTTTTAAATATTGGCCCATCAAGGACGAATGTTTCGGCCTCACCACCCTCAAATGCCAAATGAACACCATACCTCCTATTTAACTCTTCCAGGTCATCTAACATGTTCTGGTCTATTTCACGTCCAAGCCAGGACTTGTCAAGGCCTTCAGCTGCAACAGCAGTTACTATAACCTCAAAACCCAGACTTATAATCTCCATCATATATTCTCTTGGATCCACATGCCAGAGCGGCGTTTTTGAGACGAGTCCAACCTCTCGGCAGATTCTATCAATCCTTGACCGTTGATAATTGGAATAAAGAGCACCTGAATATAAAACTTCGATTCCACGATCCGCGAGCACTTTAAGGAGTCTTTTAAGGTCTTCTAGTTCTTCTTCTTTCACACCCCTTGTCGAACCTTCAAATAAGGGTATGCCAAGGGCCTTAGCTGATAGTTGGGTCCATCTTATATTGGGGACATGGAACATATATGAATATGGATTATCTGAGACCATGGACACTAGGCATTTCACATTATCACCATTTTCAATTGCCCTGTAGAGTGCCATTGTACTATCCTTACCCCCAGAATAGAGTACAGCAGCATTCAATCTTTTTATCTCCTCAGTCTCTTTTTGATCGCAGATAGGAAAGCCATAATACTATCTATGAATATGCCCGCGAGACCTGTTAAAATCCCGATTAAACCGCAGGATGCAACCACAGCAGATTTAGGGGGCATGGAAGCCTTTAAACCTTCAATTTTTTCTTCTGTTGGCCCTTTAATAAAGGCTATTGCTATACCCTTAGATGAGAGATATTCTCGTAGATTGTTGATTTTATTTGCATGGGTGTCAATTGAAACATGCACTATACTATATTTTGTGTAGATGCCACTGGTTAGGATAAGCCAGTCTGATATTCTGTCGATGGTAGCTTGCGGATCACCCCCTTTAACCTCACATATGATAGTGCCTCCAGGATCCACCTTACAGTATGTTACGTTAGAATCAACAACTGGGATGCCATCCTCTATTAGTTCACCGCGTTCGCTGGTAAAATTATCAGTTTTTAAGAGAATATATTCTATCTTAACATCTTCAACGCCTTCAATGCTCCTCACATCCCCTATAAACTCTTTGATGTCAACATCATGCGACAAGTCAACATAAACAGTCTCAGGAGCGTTGGAAGTGGCCTCATAGAAACCTCTGACTATTCCTGGTATATCATCATATACTGGTGAGATGAAAAATGTGCCTCCAATAACACCAACCATGAACCCTATAAATATGACAAATAGTATGTTCCTTTTACCAACAACTGGAGTCATAAGACCCACAGAGAATACAAAGACTAGAAGTATTATAAAGAGTATGATCATTATTAAGGTTACTATGAGATCCATAATTTTGCATCCTCCAGCTTTAAACTTTTACAATCTCAAAATTTAATCTTTTTTAGCATGCTTTATAAATAATTGTCTATGTTAAGAGGCTCAAATAGGTTGAGTAGCTTATTCCCATATATATAGTACGAGTTTCACCGGTATTTTATTATATCCTTGACCATGAAGCACCCTTACGAGTGTTATGTCAAAATCAGCATTTGGGTTAGATTCTACTTGGAGCCATAATTTCATGTCAGGGCCGCCACCCTTATCTAGAACCTTTTTGATGTCATCATCAACTGGTATGAACGCGCCCACACTGAGGTCCCTAAACTTTAACCATCCAGGCTGTCCATAAATACGATCTAACTCATCATTTATAGCATCCTGCCTTTTTTTATCATCGAAATCTCCATAGGTGCCGTTTACAACAGCATCACCATCAGTAAACCCATAATCAGCACTTTTAACCCCTGTATTGGCGTCTATTCTCAGATAATAATCATATAATTCAAGATCGGTGTAATTAACATAGAAGCTTGAATTTGGATTAGAACTTGTTGTCACATTCCCGGGACCCACATATATTGGAGGGTTCCCAGCTTTTGAATACCATAGGAATGCATTTTGCCCTGGATTAGCTGGGTTAATATGCATCAAATCTACCATGCTAAAGATAACCTCCCCTGGGACCAAGATACAACTTCTGTTCGCGACAGCCACCTCCTTAGCATTTGAAGGTGGTGGACTTCCAATTTCGATTATGGAGGCGGAGTCATTAGCACGTTTTATAACCAGATAATAATTTTTAGTATGGACTAGATTTTCCAAAAGTTGCGGGTTGTATTTAAGCCCAACTATTTTCTTGTTAAGCAGAAAATTTGGGACTGGCCGTCCACGGTCAATAACCGCAAGGCCTGGAAGCGTATCAGAGGATGGTGGATTTTCTCTTTCCCAATGTTCCGGTTTCCCTGGTGATTTAATTAGATAATCGGCGGCGTCGGTTACGGTTCTCTCCAGGCTTTGCCGGCCTACAAAATCTTCCATTTTATATGAGAATATTTCCATTTGATCTGTTATCATCCCTAATACTATGGTTACTATGATAAGGGCTAATAAAATATCAGTTGTGAATGTCATTCCTTTATCATCCACTTTTTAGCCACCTATAGCTTGATTTAAGTTATTGAAGAATTCTCTAACGCGATATTCGGCTGTTGTATTACTGGTTGTGTTTGTGTTGATAAATATTAGGGTTACAAAGGAGTATTCATAGGCTTCCTTGTGTCTAGTGTTTGATTTAATCACATCTATTGTCACATTAGCTGTTATAGTTATCTTATACTTATAGTATATTATGCCAGTGGCATTTTGTGTTCTGTTTTCGTATGTATAATTTACTTGGATTCCATTACTGAGTGGGATATAACCAGATTCATTACCTATGCTAGGAGTCATGGGATAGTTATTGCGTTTTACTTCCACAGAATCCACAACATACCTATATGCATCCTTGTAGATGTCCTCTCTTATATTATTATTAAGGTTGCTTAGGTCCGCGGCGAATAGACTGCCTTCATTATAATTGTATGTTTTATTGTATAGGTTGTCTGCGAATCTACTGGTCTTTTCTTCTATGTCATTGCGGATACTATCAAAGGTGCGGAATACCACATCTGATTTAACGAATGTGGTTGGGATCTGTGAACTCTCCTCTTGTAGGGAGAGTGCTATGGGGATCATTATCATAAGTGGTATTAATAGTAGCATTCCAACCCCTGAGAGCACATATCCTCTTTCATCCATGTTTATTCACCACATGTAGAGTCTGAAGATGACATTACCATAGTTTCTTGTGGCAGAGTATACGTTTCTATCACTTGGCATGGTTCCACTGCTTATTAGTGTATCATAGGTGCCGCTGCTACTATTATAGTAGGTTAGATTATAATTCATCCTGAAACTGTCAAGTAGTGGTTTCAGATCGTTTTGTGCGGCGGTTTTAGCCCCGTTGATATTACCCGCGCTTATGTTCTCTGCTATTGTCATAAGATTAGTGTCATTTGGTTTCTCCCCACGGAGAACCAGTAATTCCATGGCATCCTGCACAGTATAATATGGAGCCTCGTGGGGTACTTCTAGGCTGATGCTTGCTATTGTTGTGATTATTATGAAGATTGGGATTAGCATTAGGATGCTGTCGATGGTGAATATGAAACCTTCATCGTTCATGTGACATTCACCACCTCTACAGTGTAGTTGTATCTGCCTTTCACAGTATCTCCTGTCACTTGTTTGCCTAGGGCTTCTCCTATGGATTCTAGGACCTTTCTTTTGATATAATTTTTTTCATCGTCTGTTAGTCTCTTTTTGCTGTATACTGTGATGGTGATTTTACCATCCTTGAATGTTATGTTCTGGAATCTTATGAGATTACCTGTTCCATTATATGCTAGGTCGTTTGAGGCTTCTATGGTCCCTGTTTTCGCTGCGCTCATCACCTGGTCAAGTTCTAGGCTGCTGCCGGACTGGGATGCTATGATTATAGCAACTACTAATATGAATCCTGCTAATATGACGAATTCGGCCGAAATTTGCCCTTTATATTCTCTCATGGTGCAACCTTTCTTATTTTAATATTACCATCTTCATTGCAAATATTGTAGGTTTCATTGGGTTTCATTGTAATGGTATCAATATTATTTGCTTTGGGTATCAGGTAGGATATGGATTCCCTGTTATTGTATTTGACCACGACAGCCGCTTTACCATTTAAGTTCATTATTTTTATTTCGTAATTGAAATCTCCGGGTAATGTTATGTTTAATTCGTCTCCAGGTCCCTGTTCATATACCATGTTTATGGATCTGGCCACGTTTTCACCCACCATTTTGGCCTTGGCGAATTCTGTGCTCTTAGCAGAGTCGATGCCCGTGCTAATAAAGCCTATAATCCCTGATATTATTATTAGTAATATTAGTGTGGCTAAAAGAAAATCTGTAGATAGAACCCCTCTCTGATCCATATTATCCCTATGATTTTTTTATCACATATTTTATATAAATTTTCCTAATTAGCCTTATAGTGATGATTTTAGGGGGGATTTAATCCTTTTCACGTGAAAAAGATGACTAGATCTCATTTGTCCTTTGTTGGTGGGAAGTCCCCCTATGGGTGGCTTGGGGTTATGAGAGCCGATGCTTATAAATGAGTGGGGGGACAACCTTGTTTCGCTTGGCTTAGATGAGATCCTTCACTACCTAGGAAAACCTCCTCCATTTTGGTAATGTGGGGAGGGGGATGTTCACCATCTTATAGATTTGATTTGGTTTCACTTACAAAAGGGGGGATTTTAGTATCCAAATTTTATTGTTTTCCTATTATCTTTTTGGGTTTACTTTCCCTGAATAGTGAACTTTCGATTGATAATTTCACTATCTCGTGTTCTTTGACATTGAAGTTGTTGTTTTCCACAATGTAAATGTCGGGTTTTACATTAGCTCTTATATCATAGTCTACCCTTACCTGTGACGTGTTTTCACCAACTTCTATAACCTCGCCGAATGTGTAATCCCTGTAATATCTTATCCTGAATATTATGAAGATGGCTGCAACCGCAATCAATGCAACTATTAGCACGCCAAGTGAAGGCAATAAGGTGAATGAGAACAGACTATAAATAAGGGGATTGTTTGCAACTATGATTATCAGGAAACCTACTGCAATATACATTAAAAAAAAGTCTCGGTAGGCTTGGAAATCATCAGGATACATTATCCTAATCTGATAATATAGGATATAGGCTATCAATAAAATGAGGATTATACCCACAACAAGGAATATGATAAGTGAGATCATGTTAAAGGCGTATAATATTGATGTGATAATGAATGCTGCTGCGGATATCTGAAGCTTTAAAACAGTGTTCTCCTTTTCACCAGGATCAAAATGCAGAGTTTCACTGATAGGCTCCTTAAAACTCTTTTTCTCCTTCACCGTGGGTGTTCTCCTTGGGATTTCAAGTTTTATCCCTGAAATTTTCTCTTTAACATTCCCTGATCGTATCCTTTCAAGGAGTTTTACAAGTTCTAGGACTAGGGTGCCTAACAGTCTGAAAATTGCTATGACTATGTCACCCAAACTCGAAAAAAACCCCATCTATTCCCCCCATCAGGAGACTTTTGAAATCGTGATCACTATATTCGCGTTTCTATTTGGCCAATGGACAACGGCTTTATACCAACTCCTAGTTAAGGTCACAGTATTGAGTGTGATGTTACCATATTCTGTGGTGGCGTTTATACTCTTTACTGTGTTGTTACTTAGAGTTAAACTAAAATATATTACCTTGTTGGTCTGATCAAAGCCTATTGTCCCATTCTGGGGTACGTAGAATGTTACTGTTCTCTTGGCTCCGGGTCCATTAGCATATACTATGTTAGCAGCGTTAGCAATACTTTCAACCGCAACCTTTGCATCTGAAGCCCTTGAAACATCATTGCTCGCATCTATTGCCCTTCCTATTAAAGGTATAGTCACGGTTCCAAGTATTATTATACCTATTAGGATTAGCATAAGATACTCAAATGAAACTTGGCCTTTATCATCCATCCTTATCACAGTATCCCTTTTTATAATTTAGGGTATATTAGCTTATCCCTCTTATCATGCTAAGGACCTTTAAGAGTAACATTGCAAGATCCCCTACAAATAGAGATAATAGCAGGCCTATGAATATTGCTGGGGCGAATGGAACACCCCTCTTTATCCTAACCTCCCCCGGGATCTTCCCAGTCTTTGAAAGTTCAACTAAGAGTTTTATATCCTTTTTCGTGAGGCCGGCGGCCATGGATGCTAATACAAGTTTCCCCGGGCTTTGGAGGGTTCCGGTTTTCGCAGCCTCTTTTAATTTTTCTAGGAAACTTTTATCATCGAAGTAGTATTGGTCGTCTTTTTTGTAGAGTTTATAGGCTAGTATCATACCCTCTTTAAGATCTTCTACTTTTATTTCATCTTGTAGGGCTTCTCTGGCCACTTTCCCTAGGAGTTTTCTTATAACTTGTAGTAGGATTATGGAAGCCCATAGGATCAGTATCCCAGTTATTGTCAATTTTGGGTTCTGATATATGGAATATAATGTTATGATTGTTATTATGGCAATTTTTGGTTTCATGGGCAGCTTAGATATCATCATCGTGAGAATATAGATTATTATCAGGGTTAATATGATGATCTGGAATTGTAGAATGGATGTTATCATCAATGTTAATGTTATGGATGATGTTACTATGAGGGAGAGGATTAAGCCTTTCTTATAATCTTTTATAGGTTCCAGGAGTTCTTCTAGTAGGTGTCTTTTATGTTTTAATCCGATATAAAAGACGAAGATGATGAGGAATGGGAGTATACTCAATATACTGTTAATCATTAATGTTAGGGGGAATGGATAGGATGCTATGATAGGAAATGGCACTCCAATGACAGAATATCGTAACAAGTATGGTTGGAATGGTAAAAGCGCAGCCAATCCCGTGAACAACTTAACATCGCCACCAGCCCAGGCACCCAACCTCCAAAGCATATAACCAAAAATGAAGATAATCCCTGTGAATATCAGCGCATAAACAAAAAAGAGCAGATCCCCTATCTGGTAGGAGAATATAGCATCTAATAATATGCCGAGGCCTATAAGTGGGAATGTTAACCTATTGGGGATTATGCCATTTTTCAGGTCAGTGTATGCTGCATATAGACTAGCCACTAATGCTATGAAAACTGATAAAAGCATAGGATCACTTTATCATCTTTTTAGGGCTGCTTCTAGGAATGATATAAAGAGTGGATGTGGCTTGTTTGGCCTTGATTTGAACTCTGGGTGGAACTGACATCCTAGGTACCATGGATGATCCTTTAGTTCTATGATTTCTACTAGGAAATTGTCTGGTGTGGTTCCAGCAATAACTAAACCTTGTTTTTCCAATTCATCTCTGTATTCGTTGTTGAGTTCATAGCGGTGTCTGTGCCTTTCACTTATAAGATCCTTCTTGTATGCCTTGTGGGCGAGTGTCCCGGGTCTTAGCTTGCATTTGTAGGATCCTAGGCGCATTGTACCACCCATTTTCTTGATCTTTTTCTGTTCTTCCATCATGTCAATTACAGGATATGGTGTTTTATCGTTGAATTCTGTGCTATGAGCGTCCTTGAAGCCTTTGTGGCGTGCGAATTCTATTACCATGCATTGCATCCCAAGACATATCCCGAATATTGGAACCTTTTCTTCCCGGGCATATTTTGCAGCGTATATTTTCCCGTTGATCCCCCTTTCACCAAAGCCTCCTGGTATGAGGATCGCGTCAAATATTCCAAGTTTTTCCTTGTTCAGGCTTTTATGGGCGCTTAACCATTCTATTTCTACCCTGGCACCTAAGTGTGCCGCGGCATGTCTCAAGGCTTCTCTTATACTCATATAGGAGTCTTCGAGTTCCACGTATTTTCCCACTATACCAACTTTGATTGTGGGTTCTCTTATCTTCAGGGATTCAACTATCCTGGCCCATTCTGAGAGGTCGCCGTCTCCTTTAACCTTTAGGTTTATCCTTTTTATGATGTATTCTCCCACATTTTGCCTGTTAAGTACCAATGGGACCTCGTATATTGATCGGACGTCTGGGGCGTTCACCACGGCTTCTTTTTCAACGTCACAGAAGTGTGCTATCTTCTTTTTTATTGGTTCTGTTATGGGTTTTTCGCTCCTACATATTATCATGTCAGGAGCTAAGCCCGTGCTGCGGAGTTCTTTTGTACTGTGTTGTGTGGGTTTGGTTTTGAATTCTCCGGCAGCCTTTAGGTATGGTACATAGGTTACATGTATGAACATAACGTTCTCATATCCTTCTTCGTTTCTCAATTGCCTTAATGCTTCGAGGAATGGTTGGCCTTCGATGTCTCCTACTGTACCTCCTACTTCTACTATGACTACTTCAGCCCCGCTTTTTGAGGCTATTCTTCTGATCATGGATTTTATCTCGTTTGTTATGTGGGGTATGATCTGTACACAGGATCCTAGGTATTTTCCAGTTCTTTCTTTTTCTATTACTGATAGGTATACTTTTCCCGTGGTTATGTTGGATTCTCCTGGTAGGTCTACGTCTAGGAAGCGTTCGTAGTGTCCTAGGTCTAGGTCTGTTTCCATTCCGTCTTCTGTTACGAAGACTTCGCCATGCTGGTATGGATTTAAGGTTCCTGAGTCCCAGTTAAGGTATGGGTCGATTTTTATGGCTGCAACTTTTAGTTTGTATGATCTTAGTATTCTTCCGATTGATGCTGCTGTTATACCTTTCCCTATGGAGCTTACAACTCCCCCGGTTACGATTATATACTTTGCCAGGATAATCAACTCCCTATGAGGTTATTTAGGAGATTCCAAGCCATTGACAGGCCTAGGCTGCCTTTTTTCGCGGATTTTTCATCGTATGTTTTTATTTTGTCTCTTTTTATGTTTTTGCCATGGATAGCGTATGGTACTGGGTCTTTGGTGTGTGTGCCTACTTGGATGGGTGTTGGATGATCTGTTAATAGTGCTAGTCGGAAGTTTTCATATGATGGTAATTCGTTGAGTAGTGGGCCTAGTATCTTGGAGTCTATGTTTTCGATTGCGTTTATTTTTTCTTTCGCGTTTTTCGCGTGTCCGGCTTCGTCAGGCGCTTCTACGTGTATGAAGATTATGTCATGGTCTTTTAGGGCTTTTATTGCATGTTTGCCTTTTGCTTTGTAGTCTGTGTCGAGGTATCCGGTTGCTCCGGGTACTTTGATGTTGTCTAATCCTAGGTAGACTCCTATACCTTTTATAAGATCCACCCCGGTTATAGTAGCGCCCCTAAGACCATATTTTTCTTTTAGTGGTTCCATTTCCGGTTTTTGGCCCTGTCCCCATAGCCATATCATGTTCGCCGGCCGTTTACCTTTTTTTATCCTTTTTATGTTTGTTGGGTGGTTTTTAAGTATTTTCTGGGATTCTTTTATTATTTTTTTTAGTTTTTCTGCGGTTTGTCCATTGGATGGTAGATGGTCTCTTATGGGTTCCCCAACTATGTCATGTGGTGGTTTGGTTTTGACTTTTAGGGCTTTTCTGTCTGGGTAAATGTATAGGTTTCTGTAGCTTACACCTGTATAGAATCTACCTATTCTGGAATGTCTGTTTAGTGTTTCTATCAGTTTTGATGATTCTTCTGTGCTTATATGATCTGCGTTGAAATCTATGAGTTGACCTTCTCGGACTGTTATGAAGTTGCATCTGAAGGCTATGTCATCTTTTTTAAGTTTTATTCCTTTGCTGGCGGCTTCTAGAGGTCCTCTGCCTGTATAGTATTTTTTTGGGTTGTAGCCCATTATGGCGAGGTTTGCAACATCTGATCCTGGTTCCATATCATCTGGTATTGTTTTTAGGAGTCCGTTAGCTCCTTCTCGGGCTACTTGGTCCATGTTGGGTTTCTCGGCTACTTGTAAGGGTGTTTTGCCTTTTAATTCTGGTAGTGGGTAGTCTGCCATCCCGTCTCCTATGAGTATCACGTATTTCATATTTTTCAATCTTGTCTGGCTCTCCATATATTTATTATGTCTGTGAGTATTGCTGATGCTGTTTCTAGTGAGCCGGCGCCCCTGCCTATGACTGTTACTTCTCCTGCAAGATCTGTGCGGAGTGTTGCCATGTTAAGGGTGCCGTCAACAGCATATGGTGATGTTTCCTTCACAAGCCTTGGGCTTACGCGCAGTATATCATCTGATATTTCTGCTATGAGTTTTATAAGGTATCCGTCCTCTTTTGCAAGTTCTATGGCTTCTGGTGTTATACTTGTGATCCCTGTAACCTCAACATCCTTTAGGGTGCATTCCCTCCCAAGGACTGCGTTCGCTAATATGACAGATTTACAAGCCGCATCCAACCCCTCAACATCCTGTGTAGGGTCTGTTTCCGCTATTCCAAGTTCCTGGGCCTCTTTCAATGTCTGTTCATAGGATGATCCTTCGGCTGTCATCCTTGAGAGGATGAAGTTGGTTGTGCCATTAAGTATTCCTATTATCGATTTTATCTTACAGGAGGGTAGTGTCTCCTGTGCAAAATTTATTATGGGCATGGCGCCTCCAACAGAAGCCTCGAATTTGAAATTTACACCAGAATCCTTGGCTAAGTCGATCAGTTCCCCGTAGAATAATGATAGGTGGCCTTTATTGGATGTTACAACATCTTTTCCATCATTCATGGCCTTTGTTATTAGGGATTTTCCTGGTTCTCCGGTTATGATATTTGTGGGTGTGACTTCCACTAGACAATCATATTCTATTTCATCGAGTACTTGGAGTCCTTCCATGCCTTTATGGCCATATCCTGGATAGTATGCTATGCTACCTTTTTCTTTTTTGGTTTCTATGAGCTTTTGGGGGTCTAGTCCTTTTTCTTGTATCGCGGCTCCTTTGGAATCTGCAACAGCCACTATGTCGATTTTGAGGTTGTATTTTCTTTTTAGTCTTTCCCTTGTTGATTTTATGGCTCTTGCAACTCCTTGGCCAACGGCGCCGAATCCTATGATACAGATTTTCATTGATGATCCTCCTGGTGTTATGTTTCTGTGATGACTAGCAGTCCTTCCTTTGATCCTATATGGTATATCTCTTCTTCTAGGAGGTTTAGGCTTTCGTGTTCTGCTTCCATTGTGATTTTGATTGTTGAACTTGTGGTTGACATTTTAAGGGAGAGGTCAGCGACTTTAACTCCCTTGAGACTGTTTATCCTGTCCACTATCCCCTTTAGTTCTTCCTCGGAGATCTTACCTACTAATATGGTGTTTATTTTTTCTTTTAGTGGCACTCCATCCTTTTCTATTATCCTAACACCTTTTTCTGTTAGTTTTTCTATTGCAAGGTCTAGTGTTTTTTTATCTCCTTCGATGGTTATCTGGACTGGTACATGTGCTCCTGTTTTCGCATCCCTTTCATGGATTATGGTCACTATATTAGCACCTACACTGGCTATTGGTTCAAGGGCGGCTACAAGTTGCCCTGGGACATCCTGGAGTTCAAGAAGAAGGCTCATACGCAACTTTAACATCCTCCTTTTATTGTGTCCATTCTCCCCTTTCTACTATGATATTACCTTCCTCGTCTACTGGCGCGTTCCGCAGTATCCTTTCAGGGTCTTTTTTCCTTTTCTTGTCAACTCTTGTCCTGTTAAGATTGTCTATGATATAGTGCGTCTCTTCGAGTTCAGGCACTCTTTCAAGGGCCTTTGAAAATTCCTCTAGGATCTTTTCAGCTTCCTTTTCTATTTTCATCCTCGATACCCCTTATAAAATTCCATTTTCAGATTTTCCATGAATGATTCATAATCGAAACCAGGAAGTATCCTCTTCCTCAAAATTTTATCTATCCCAGACCCGTACTGAGCAGCCTTTTTAGGTCTTTTGGCGATAAAATCCGGCACTCCCATATCCAGCGCTAAGTCGCGGAGTATATGCTTCCTCAAAGTATCATCACTACCTTTTATCTTATATTCTATTGGTATATTAAAGGCTATGTTTATAATTTCCCTATCAAGGAACGGAACCCTTAGTTCTGTACTTGCTGCCATTGCAATAGCATCATCCCTTTCAAGGTTTACATGGTACATATTCTGTATATCGGCCTTGAAGGCCTCGACAAGTTTGTTCCCACCCTCTTTATAGATTTGAAGGTGGCGATGGTATCCTCCGAATAGTTCATCGGCTCCCTGCCCTGCTAGGATGACTTGTAGTCCATCGGTGTTAGCGGCTTTGGATGCGAAATATAATGGCATTGCCACACCTATCTTCATAATATTAAATTCTTCTATGGCTGTTATGACTGGTCTTAGAGCGTCCCTGATCATCTCCTCAGTAACTTTTATGGTTCTAGTGTTCATTTCAAGTTCATTGGCGGCTTTTTCTGCGAATATAAGATCCTGGGATCCTTCAACCCCTACTGTATATAATGTGGGTTTTGTATATTTTCTCGCAATAAAAGTGACTAGTGTGCTGTCAACACCACCAGAAAATAGGACACCAACCCTTTTAAGGCCCCTGACTCTCTCTTTAACGGCTTCTTTAAGCGCCTTTGCTAATTTTTCCTTGGCCAGATCATAATCCCAGTCTTTTTTGTTTTCTTCTGGCAATTTTTTCAATTTTATAATCTTATTGTTTATTAGGGCGGATCCTGGTGGTAAACTTTCAGTATCTTTTATACCTAGTCCCCAGAGGGCTTTGCGCTCAGATGCAAATGCCATGAAGTCCTCTCCAACCTTGTAATGGAGTGGTTTGACACCTATAGGATCCCTTGCAAGTATGATATTCTCACCATCAAAGAATGCGAATGAATAATCCCCATCAAACTTGTCCATGATAATCTGAAGGGCTTTTATTCCATGATCCTCCAAAAAATCTAAGATAATCTCACAACCAGACTCAGATCCCCCCATATTGTATAATCTACCATCACAGACTATTACACTCTCATCTCCTATAGGCTGGGAGATTTCATCATCAGTAATGAGAAGGTTATGGCCTATGGCCACATCAACTATCCTTCCTTTAAATTTGTAATTGGCAGAAAAACCTAGAAGATCCTCCACTTGCGCATTTAATGGTTTAATCTCCTTTATTGTTTTACCATTATAATATATTCCTGTGGAGTCTGGTCCGCGATGTTTCAGGATCCTTAACATTTTAAGGAGCTTTGGGAGGGCCCCTTTACCTATGAAACCTGCTATTGCCCCCATCCTGGAACCTCTGCAAAAAAAGGGATGAAATGGGGCCTATTTTATCCTTTTACCCGCGTCTGGCCCCGGTTTTACAGTGTATATTTCTTCTACTGTCATTAGGATTGCTGATTTCGGTTCAACTTCACTCATAACATTCTGGGCCCATTCAACCGCTTCTTCGAAAAATTTGCCTGATTTGAATATCTTCGCTGTGCCTTTGAACTGATAGGGGTGTTCTTTGACATTCTGGACTATAATGGATATTTTAGGGTTTTCTTCAAGGTTGTTGATGGTTTTTTTCATGAACACGTCTACTATGAGGATTCTTTTATCGTCAATGGGCCGGGTGAAGCCTATTGGCACCAGATTGGGTGTGCCGTCGCTGCTTGCTGTTGCCACAAAAACAAGATTTTTTTCTATAGCATCTATCATCTCATCATTTAACATGGTATAACCCCCCTACTATCTCTCTTCTTTTTGGGTTTATAAAATCTTTTTGTTGTTGCGCAGTCCATTGAGGATTACTGCAAGTGAAAGTCCCATATCACCAATACCTACGGCCATCCATAATGATACTAGTCCGAAGATTGAGAGAAGAGCTAATGATACTTTAATTATTATTGAAAGGAATATGTTTTCTTTAACTATTCTCATGGTTCTTCTTCCAAGTTCTAGGAGTTGGTGGATTTTAAGAAGATCATCATCTATAAGCACTATATCAGCTGTGTCGAGTGCTATGTCAGAGCCTCTGGTTCCCATGGCAATACCCACATCGGCTGCTGCAAGTGCAGGGGCATCGTTGATACCATCACCAACCATAGCAACCCTCTCAGCAGATCGTAGATCTTCTATGAAGTCGAATTTGTCTTCTGGGAGCAAACCCCCAAAATGTTTATCTATTTTAAGTTCCCTGGCTAGTTTCTCCGCAACCTTTGGTTTATCACCAGTTAAGATTATGGTTTCGATATTTTCCTTGGCTAACTTTTTTATTAATAGTGGGGCTGATGATCTTAGCTCATCCTCTAATTTTATCCTCCCAATGGTTTTACCTTCACTTTCCAAGAATATTGATGTTGTTTCTGCATCTTGGCGGGTGTTTTGGCCTAGGAAGTAATTTTTACCGTCGATTTTTCCTTGGATACCATATCCTGGCCTGTACTTAGGATCATTGACCTTTAATGTTTTAATGTTTTTTTCATCTGCTAATTCCATTATGGCTTCTGCTATTGGATGTTTTAGTCCTTTTTCTAGTGAAGCGGCGATCTTGAGCACATCAGTGTCATTGTATGCTTTTATTTCTTTTATTTTTAGTTTACCTTTTGTTAGTGTGCCTGTCTTGTCAAAGACTATCCTTTTTATCTTGGAGATTTCTTCTAGGTAACTTGAACCTTTGATTAGTATGCCTTCTCTTGTGGCTGCTGTTATCCCTGATATCATGGCGACTGGTACTGATATTACAAGGGCGCAGGGGCATGCGATCACCATTAGTACGAGGGCTCGGTATATCCATGTTTCTGGGTTGCCTAGTATTATGCTTGGGATTAGCGCTATTAGTATGCTGGCTACTATGATGGTTGGCGTATAATATGATGCGAATTTGTCCATGAAAAGTTCCCTGGATGATCTTCTCATCCTAGCCTTTTCTATAAGTTCTATTACCCTTGCTATGATTGTCCTTTCAGATTTTCTTGTGACTTTAACTTCAAAGTAGCCTTCAAGGTTCACTGTACCCGCGAAAACTTCATCTCCAATAGCCTTGTGAACTGGTTTGTATTCTCCTGTAATATTTGACTGGTCAACATCACCTGAACCATCTATTATCTCCCCGTCTAATGGTATGAGGTCACCGGGGCGGATGATCATTATATTTCCAGGTTCGACTTTACTCGCGTCCACTTTAACCTCTTTTCCACCAACTTTTATATTGGCTGTTTCTGGCCTGAGTTGCATGAGATTCTTTATAGATTCATGTGCCTGGCCAGCTGCATATTCCTCTAGATATTCTGCGATATAATATAGTACAACGACTAGGGCTGCCTCTGGATAGTCTCCAAGTGAGAATGCTCCTATCACGGCGATTGTGATGAGAAGGTTTATGGTGAACCTTCCATGGTATAGGGATGTGAAAGCCTCCCTGAATATACCCAAACCTGCTATAAGGACAGTTACTGTGAATAATATAAAAGAGATAAGTTCGTATCCTATGTATCGCAGATAGAATCCTATGATAAAAAGGATAATGGATATGAATATGATTTTTTTGTTTTTTAGATGGTTACATGGCATAGAATGACAAACCTATAATTGTGCTTGGAGCATGCTATTTTAATATTTTTGTAGCTTCAATTGAGGGTAGTGTTCTGGTTGCACCATATCCTTGTATGCATTGGGCTGCTATATAATTTCCAAAGTAGCATGATTTTTTGAGGTTGTGGCCCATGAGCCATGCGTATAGGAATCCTGCGTTGAATGCGTCACCTGCTCCGGTTGTATCTACACATTTAACGTTTAGGGCTGGTAATTCTACTTCGGTGTCATCTGTGAGTCCATAGACTCCTAGCGGGCCTCTTTTTATGATGATAACATCTACTTCTTCTTTGAGGAGTTTGGCGGCTTCCTTGTATTTTCCCGGGTAGCCCATCATTTTAAGTTCCATCTCATTTAATAGGAGTATGTTGGTGGATTCTATAAGTTTCTTGAGGGCTTTTTTTCCTTTTTTGGCGTATAGGTTTCCTGGGTCTAGGCTTATAATGGGTTTAGATGCTAATTGATCGAGTAATTTTTCTTGGATACGAATTCCTTCACCTGCGAAGGATGTTAGGTGTAGTAGTCTGCTATTTTCTACTAGCCTAGTTTTTATTTCTTTGATTTTTATCTTATCATTGACTCCAGGGTCGAGGTAGAGTGCTCTTTGTCCATTTTTATCGATGAATCCTATTACTTTCCCGCTTCTGCCTTTTCTCGCGACGGTGAGAAGGTCTAGGTTGACATTTTCTTTTTTGAGGTTTTCTTGAAGTTTGATCCCTTCTCTGTCCATGGCTACCTTGCCGATGTATGCTGTTTTAAGCCCTAACCTTGAAAGGCCTATGATTGTGTTGGCTGCTGAACCGCCACAACTTTCATTAAAACCTTTTATTATGGTTTCTTCTTCTGGGCCTATGATCTTGTCGACCATGTAGAGTTGGTCTATGTTAAGGGCTCCGAAGCCAACTGCATCGAATTTGAACTTTCACACCCCCATTTTTTAGAATAGTTCGTGTAGGAATATTTTATCGTCGCCTAGTTTGCCTTCATAGTTGCCTGCTGTGACTCTTGTCACGCCATCGAATTTTGAGACGGCTTTTATACCTTCTTTGAGGGCTTCCATGACCTTTTCTCGTGAAAGTCCATTTATAACTATCTCGGGTATGTATTTAACTCCCTTCGGGACTTTGGATTCGCTGCCTAGTCTTTTTTTTAGTGATGGGCAGTATGGATGGTTTGTTGTGGGGCCTATCCATGGATATTTTGTTTCTGGTTTTGAAGGGGCTGAACAGATGTCGAATGGTGTTATAACCTCCTCTATACTGTTTATGGCTTCTATGGCTTTTTCACCTGCTTTGAGGACTGATTCTTTGTCCTTGCACATGTACCAGAAATTCGCGCCCATTATACCTGTCTGGTATCCCATGCGCGTTTCTATTTTGAAGTCTGGGACTGCTATGGGTACTATGATCATTTCTCTTCCATGGAGGGTTTCTATCCACTCGTATCCGTCGCCACAGTGTCCAACGTGTTTCATCATGTCAATATATCCCTCTGGTTTTAAAGTGGCATTAAATAGGCTTGTGAATGGCTTTACTAGGATGTCCTGTCTTATCCTATAGGATAATTCCACCTCGAATTTTTCCATGTTGTCGAGGGCGAAATAGAATTGGAGTAGGGCTCCAGGCCTGGAATCAGGTGTCATAGTCGGGTCTAGGAATGATTCAACTCCACTTTCTAATCTGCCGATGACTGCTCCTGGGGTGGATGTGGCATCATATGCTGCTCTTTTAAGAGTTTCCATGTCATGGGCTGTTACTATGCTCCTTACACATTTACCATTAAAGGTTTCACAGAATGTGTCCTCTATGATGGTTCCGTTGATCTTCACTATCCGAGGCCTCCTATGGCTTCTCCTCTGATCTTTTTACGCATTCTTATGCTTTTTTCTGCTATCTCTTCGATATTTTCTGGTATTGTTATTATGGGGAATTTGTCCTTGAATGCTTCCATGAATTTTTCAAGTATATTATAGCTTATCCTGAAATTTTCAAGGGCTCTTTCAGGATTTTTTGAGTAGGCTTTTGTGAATTCTATTATGTAGTTTCTCCCGAAACGTGAATGCAGATCCGCGATTAACCCTATTGGGAGCGCGTTCTCTGATATGACGATTATATCGGCTTCTTTCACGGCATAATGGTTTCCATTGAAGGATACTGCCAATCCACGCCCTCTTGTGAATCTTAAAGGTTCTACATCGGTTATGCTGTCACCTATATAGAGTGTTGATTTTATGGGTAGTTTTTCTTTTTTGAGTATCTCTTTGAGTGCTAGGCGTTTACCTTCCCCTCCTACAGTCTTAACATCTTCTAGGAGTTTACCTATCCTCATCTGGGGTATCTCTTTGAAGAAGATTTTGTCCATTGTCTCGAAATCAGCGCCTTCTACTATCATTTCCTTGAATTGGAATATCTTTTCCCTTTCATGATCTGGAAGTTCGTGTGAGTCTATGTCAAGGCTTGTATAATATGTGTTCTCAAATGGGAAATTGATAAGATTACATAGGGCCTCGATATATTGCCTGTAACTTGTACTTATGATATAGGATGGCATGGACCCTTGGACATATTCGAGGAGTTGGCGCGCCCATGGAACTAGGCTAATATTTTCCCTGGAAAATTTCACTATCTTCTCATTGGTGACATCATATGCCTTCAAGAATGGTGTGATGAGTTTAAGAGTGTCACCAGCATTATATCCTGGTCTTTTGACTTCATAGGCTAGTATATCATCGTACCTACTCACTGCCGCGAAAAATTTGTCACCATCTGGTATGAAATGGCTTGCAAGTTCAAATGCGTTGTCGTTAAGGGAAATAGGACCCTCACAATCTGTTACAAACAATCTGTTCATTGGATTACACACCCCCTTAAAAAAATATTCTCTCCCTTTAATCTGGAAGTACATAACAGGAAGATTATCCTGTTTTCTCTTGATAGAATGGAGGTTTGGAGAAGATGTTTTCAATGATATATTTTACTATGATAGCTGATATAATACCTATGATCAGGGCCAGGTCAAATGTGTGATAGAATCCCCTGAAACCCAACTTTAAGGATGCTGCGAGCAGACCCGCTGCTATTATAGGTGTTGGGAATATCACTGTTAGGGTCCATGAACGGCGCCATGGTCTTTCAGCTACAATGGAAACTCCAAGAAGCAAAGCTACAATGATAGCTGATATTACTGCGATCAAGTAACTAACAAGGATCATGATTAAAAGATGAAAATTCAAGATATATAAAATTTTTCCCCAGGATCTTCAGATGGCCTCCCACAAAAAAGGGGGGATTTATGAGAAAAGCATATAACCCCCTTCAATCCAAGATGAGATTGTAATGGTGGAGTCAAATGTCACAGAAAATGTTGATCTTATATATGCTTAAAAAAGGCCTATATAGATTAAACTCTCTAACTTTCCCCATAGGAAAGTCTAATGTTAAGATTCTAACATTACTTTTATTATCTCCTATAGGCTCTGAGGATCCTCAAGAAATTTTAAAATTGTATCAATCTTCGAAGGATCTTTTCCTTGTTATTATCTCAGCCCTCATCCTCCTTGTACTCCTACAGTTCCAATATAAATTCTGGATTTTCAGAAAACTGATTATAGGATTTAATATTTTCCTGATACTAGGATATTCAATCATATCACTCCTTTTCCCCAACTTCCAAGAAAAGAGACTATTCTGGAAGGTTATGTTAAGCATCCCTATAAGTCTGCTGATAATCATAGCCTTAGGATTTCTACCATTAGATAACCTTGGGATTCTCAGATTATCAGCCTCGATCTCAATCATAGCAGCCATCCTAACATATGCCAGGAGACATATAAGACTCAAAATAATAAAAAAATCCATAAAAGAGACCATAACAGGTGAAAAGGAGATTATAAGCCCATCAGAGGCTGCTAGGATAGCTATGGAACAACATGAAAAGATCAAACCTGTGAAAGACGAATTTGAAAAAACATCACCCCCAGAAGAATATTCCAAAATTGGAACCTACGCAGACCTCCTAACCATCCTCATACTCACAATCATAACAATAATCTCACCAATCAAATGGCCCCTAGAAATACTCTTCATAACATTGATCCCAGGCTACCTCCTAGTAACCATCATAGCCCCGAAAAAGGGTATAAACCCATATGAAAGACTATTCCTAAGCTTCGCAGCCAGCATAATCCTAGGCGCCATAATCAACCTAACCCTAAAAAACCCCACCCTCCCAGAAATCTCCTGTAAAATTTCGCTCATCCTAATCATAATATCCACCATAATACGATCAAGAATCCAAGCCCATGAAAGATTCTATTGGAACCCCATAAAATCCCTTAAAAAAATTAAAACTATAAAAAGATTGAACAAAGAACAGGCAACATCCATCATCCTCCTCATCATCCTCTTTTCCATGATAGGAACAACCATTAACATCATCCTAAACCCGGCTCCAGGGGAAAAATTCACAGAATTCTACATCCTCGGACCAAAAGGAAAAGCATACGATTATCCAACCAACCTAACACTAAACGAAACCGGAGAAGTAATCATGGGAGTTGTGAACCATGAATACCAAACAACAAAATATAGAATAATCGTCAAACTCGACGAAAAGATTATAGATAACACCACCATAACATTAAAAAACGGCGAAAAATGGGAAAAACATGTTAAATTCACACCCACAGAACCCGGGGATAACAAAAAACTCCAATTCCTATTATACCGATTACCAGATGAAAAAAAAGTCTACAGATCACTCCACCTCTTCATAGATGTAAACCCCCCAAGAAAAGGAATATAAAAAAACAAGGTGCAAATGATGAAAGATAAAAACGTCATAGTCACCGGAGGCCTTGGATTTATTGGTTCACACCTTACAGACAGGCTGCTAAAAGATGGTAACAAGGTCACAGTTATAGACAACTGTTCCACGGGCTCAATTAACAATTTAGCCATGAAAGACCATGAAAACCTCAAAATAATAAAGGGTAGTATAACAGAACTTGACCTTGAAAAGATCTTCCAAGGAAAAGATTACATATTCCACCAAGCAGCCCTCGCAAGCGTGGAAGAAAGCATAAAAGATCCAATAAAATGCCATAGAATAAACGCCACCGGAACCCTCCGAATACTACAAGCCGCAAGTAAATGCAACATAATAAAAGTATTGAACGCATCAACCTCCGCAGTCTATGGCAACAATCCAAAGATACCATTAGATGAAAATGAAACCCCAAGACCCCTTTCACCATACGCAGCCTCAAAGGTCTCGGCAGAATTTTACTGTCACGTTTATAAAGAATGCTATGGTCTCGACACGGTCTCCCTAAGATACTTCAACGTCTTCGGACCCCGTCAAAACCCCAAATCAGAATACGCTGCCGTCATACCACGATTCATACACGCCATCCTCTCAGGAGAAAATCCAATAATCTATGGTGACGGTAACCAAACCCGAGACTTCATCTATGTAGAAGATGTGGTTGAAGCCAACCTACTACTTGCAGAATCAGACTTCACAGGTCAAATCAACGTGGCAACCGGTAAAAGCGTCACGATAAACCAACTCTTAGAACTAATAGGGGAAATATGTGGTATTGAAATAAAAGCAGAATACCAGGATCCAAGACCAGGTGACATAAAAGACTCCAGAGCAGACATAAGCCTTCTAAAATCCCTCGGATTCAAAAAGCTTACAAGTCTAAAAAATGGACTTGAAAAGACCATAAAATGGCACAAAAGGTGAACCCCCCCCAACATGAAGCCTGCAACTTAAAACCCCCCCAATGACTTCACAACCATAGGGCCCCTCCTCGGCTTGGATCCCATGCTCCTCTCATTAAGAGCAAGACTACAAAAAGAATCTATGGTATTAAACCCCCCCATACCTCCCCTTTCGGGGGTCTTACAAGCAGGATAAAAGAGGTGATTAAACCTTTAAATTTAAGACCAAAAGCTAATATCCTTTAATATTTCCTCGGCATAGTATGCTGAGAATATTAGGCCGATTAGGTTTATCATCCAAAAGGATATGATACGATCCATGAGGGCTATGCTACCCGCTAGATAGGCTGGTATATTGAACAATATGAAAAATGTTGTTAGAGAGATTTCAGTTGAACCCATACCCCCAGGGAGCATTGAAACTACTCCGATAAAATTTGCAATGAGGAAAATGATAACAATCGCGAAAAAACTTGTATGGATGTTAAAGGCTGTGAAAACCAGATACAATCTGATACATTCCAGGAGCCATGATAGTAGGGAGAACAAGAATATTATAAGAATATCCAGTTTTCGGGAATAGGATCTAGTATATTCTATTATATCAATCATGGTCCTTGTTATCTTATCATAGATGTTATCCAAGGTTTTCTCTGCTATTGGGAATTTTTCAAGGATCCTATGGATCCTATCATATAATCTGATACCAATACCCTCCCTCCAATTAACCAGGTATATTAGGATTGTTAAAAGGATTGAAATTGAACCTCCAATTAACGCTATCCCTCTTATCATTGGAATGAACAAGGCAGAGACTATGAGAAGGACTCCTGCTATGCCAAGGTCGAAGAACCTTTCAGTAAACCCGGCTGATAATCCCTGTGAAATAGAGATCCCATTTATTTTTTTCCCTGCAACAGCAGTTATAATCTCCCCAGCACTCCTCATGGGACTGAGATTACCCGCGAAGAGTCCTATGGTTTTCACTATAAAATTATCAACATAAGATCTTCTCTTATCAATTATGAAACCCCACCTGATAGACCTTACAAATATTACAATGAGGTGGACTAGGATCGCCATTACAATGATAGGCCATCGCACACCCGAGAAAGCATATATGATATTAGCGGGTCCTATCCATATTATGAGAATCAGTAGAAGTATAAGGCCTAGGACAAAAATATAAACTTTCCTCATCAGGATCTAACCTCTCAAAGTGGACAGAAAACCCGCTATTTTTTCTATTATTTTAAGGGATAATAATCTTGCGATGAATATCATATATTTTAGGAGGTCTGCTATTCCTATATATGATTTCTCCAGGTCATAATTACAGGTTATAGGGATTTCATCCACGATAAGATTATGTGCTGCTGCTGCGCATATGAGCTCTGATTCATAAATATAATCATCATATGGTATCTTTAAAAGCATTTGGGCGCAATTTGCATTAATGGCCTTGAAGCCGCTCTGGCTGTCTGTTAAATGATAACCTGTCAAATGTTTCAGAATATAAGTTGTTATCCTATTGGAAAAGCGTCTTTTTAAGGGCATTTTACTGATATCGCCTAGGAAGCGGGATCCTATTACTATTTGGGCGCTGTTAATCCGAGATGCTAATGGTTTTATATATTTGGGGTCGTGTTGTCCATCACCATCCATGAAAATTATAACATCATATCCGCTGTTGATTATTGATCTAACCCCGGTTTTGAGGGCGGCGCCTTTACCTTTATTTTTTTCATGTTTTATAACTTTGGCTCCTGCTTTCTTGGCGAGGATGCCTGTATTATCAGAGGATCCGTCATCTACAACTATGGTATCTCCATGTTTAAGAGCTTCTTTTACAACTTCCGAGATTGTGGCTTCCTCATTATATGCTGGTATTATTATCACTATCTTCATGTATATCAGCAAAGATTTGATAATGGGATATTCCATCTTTCTGCTTCATGGAGAGCTTCTGGTGTGGGCGTTTAGGTTAGTCCCTTTGGTAAACTATGTGAACTAACACCCCCATGCAACTTATGCAAGTGGACTTCTCCCTTTCCACCTAACTTTGCTTCAAGTGGGCTTCATTTTGGGAGTCTGTGGGGGTATGGTTCCCCTCATCTCACAGTTCTCATTGAGGTGTGGGCTATGCTTTAGTGTCTGTTCCGGTGATTTGATGGAGAATATCACCCTTAAGATTTCCTTAGCATTCGAAATATTTAAACCTACCTTTTCCATTGTGTATCCCCAGTTGTGTGGGGGGTTTGACAAGCAAACAGAAGAGATATGAGATTTACTATGATCCTCCTATAGATGAGACTTCTTAGCGAGAAATGTTAAAGTTTTCTATGATCTACAATATCTTCCTAGAAACTGAAATTGGGAATCACATGTAGGATTATTCTGAAAGGATGGAGAGGATCCTTGACTAGTGGATTAACATTAAATATTTTCTTTTCTCAGGAAATTAAATAAAAATATTTATATAAAACCTTTGAGTTATATTCTTATTTGTCACAGGTTACATGCTTGTGATGTGGGAGGCGATAATATTTCGACTGGTATAACAGTACTATGCATGCTGTGCATGGTACTGGCAACAGTAGGTGCCAGTTATGCCCAGGAGAACACAACCACGAACTTTGAATTCCAAGATAAAAGCATATCATTAAATGAAGAGAAAATCGTCGGAAGCCCCACTGTTGGAACAAACCCCCAAGATAATGAGACAACCCAACAAGCAGCATATGGCAGTGAAGGGGATGTAGAAACCGTGAAATCTTCAGACATCGAAGATGCAGCGGTTCGAGTTAACAAGTTCATCCAAGAAAACGGAAGACTCCCAAATTATGTGAATGTCAAAAATTCCCAGGTTAACATGCCAGAGTATCTATACCTCCTCACAGCGTCCCTAAAAGGTGGGGATACCATAATCAGGAACGTGGAAGCACCTAAAAATTCTACTGGAAGTGCATTGACCGGTTCAATAAAATTAAATGACTACATTGAACTCGCAAGTAGGGTGCACGATTTCATGGAATCGAATAACCGAGCACCCTCCTATGCAAGCTACCAAGGGCTTAAAATCAAATTCGAGTCCCTCGTATGGCTATTCACAAAGGCCATCGATTTTAAAGTAACAAATCAACGCCTACCCAACTACATAAGCCTCGATAAACTTAATAACATAAGCACATACACTATAGACAATAACAATCCAGGCAACACTTCAGGAAGTGTTGCTGATGACAATTCAATAACCATCAACAATATCCTAAATGCTGCGGTTTCCCTTAAAAATTTCATGGAAGAAAATCAGCGCCTACCCACATATGTGCAGGTGGCAAATCTAAAAATAAACCCAAGCCAATTCCTATACCTAATGGCAAAAAGCATAAACCAGATAAATAACGGGAAAAACACGCCCATAAACCTAATAGAGGTTAAAGAAGCGCAAAACCCTACTGGAACCGCCACGGGCGAACTAGAACTCACAGAATACCTACAAGTCACAGATAACATTACAAATTTCATTGAAAAAAATGGAAGATCGCCAAACTATGCCACGACCAGTATCGGCAGCGTATCCTATCCCAACATGGTCTATGCCATGACTAGGATACTTGCCTTTTACAAAGAAAATAACAGGTTACCCAAAACGGTAACAATAAAGAGCATATCCAACCAACAGAACACAGACAATGGACTCAGCCAATACCTTGTTTCCACAGCAAACTGCCAGGTGAATGATCCTAACATCAAGGCACTCGCGGCGCAGCTGACCGCTGGCCTTACAAGTGAGTGGGATAAGGCTAAAGCCGTCTTTAACTGGGTCCGAGATAATATAGACTACAACTTCTATTATAATACAAGGTATGGTGCTACTGGAACCTTGCAATATCGAAGTGCTAACTGTTGTGATCATGCACATCTTGTCGTGGCACTTGCAAGGGCAGCGGGATTACCAGCACGTTACATGCATGGGATCTGCACATTCTCCAGCGGAACATATGGACATGTCTGGGCGCAGATCTACATTGGGGGTGCATGGTACGATGCAGATGCAACAAGCATCAGAAACAGTCTAGGCACAATAAACAATTGGAACACTGCAACTGGGACAATACTAGGAACCTACGCAAGCCTACCATTTTAAAGGCCACTATATAATCTGGAGGGTATAAAATCCCTCCTACTATTCTTTTTTTTGGGGATGATCTCCCAGCCAACCTTTTTTTATCTGATTAGGGGGGGATCTTAGTTTGTAGGTCTGGGGAAGATTTAGGATGAAATCTTTTTTTTATGACAAAATGATATTTCTAAGGGTTTGGAGCTCTCCACATAATGAAATCAGTCTATTTGTATGTAAAAGTTATTGGGGGGGGATGATCCTATATATTATACAAAACTTACCTATGGAGAAGTATAGTTTCTAGACATGTGGAAGGTCTTCAAATCACCGGAAAAAATATATGACCTGGTGAAAATAGTATAAGATGATGGTTGACCCCCCCATGGTATCATCCTTCTGGTTTAATTATTTTAGAAGATTTGAAAGTTGCAGTGGATAAGACTCCTAGTTTATTCTAGGACATCCATGATGTGGGGGTTTTCACCCCCTACATTCTAGGAGCCGTCTTATCAGGTAACATGAAAGGATATCATTGGAAGGGTGTTAAATAGATGCTTCCTGGTATTTCGTCTTTGGAGGGATAAAATGAGGAAAATAGTATTGTTATCTGTTCCATTAATATTCATTATAGTTATTGTTTTAGGTGTTGAAGTTTTTGACGAGGCCCTTTTTAGTATTATACCATATAATTACACGTCATATACTTCGATACCTTCTAACAGGTCTGGTGAAGGTTCTCTTGGTGGTTATTATTCTATAAGTGGGCAGGGTGAAGAATTCGATTTTAAGATGGTATTCCCAGAGGCTGAGGAATTCGAGCCTCATGAAGAAAATGGGACGAAAATATGCTATAATGAAACTGGGATTATAGGTAAGGGTCATATTAATAGTATTGATATTAGATGGGATACTATCTCCAGATTATTAATGGGGGATTTTAGAGGAGCTGTCTTTAAAACACCCTTCTCTGGATATTATAATGTGAGTTGTGCTCGTTGGAATGGTAGTGGAAACTTTTCAAATAATGGTAACAAGTTCAATGGAACATTCCAGATAACAGGTGTTAAAACCTTTTTTAAGGGGAATTTCACATTCCATCTCCAGGGTAACAGGATAATTTTGCATGCCATTTACATCTATTATCCTAAAGGCGAACCATGGAATGCTAAAAGAGTTGAAAAAGATTACTACATTTGATTATTTGAGGGAGTTACTAGTAGGTTTTTATATGCACCTTGGGGATTTTATCAGCTCATAGCTTTATAGTGATAATGGTATAAACTATATTAAGGAGGGACTAAAAAAGTGGATTTTATATATTTTAGGGGTTGTATGGGGAGAGAAAGAATCCCTGGGATAGTTAAGGCCACTGAACAAATTTTAGATTATCTTGGAGTTTCATATACTATTCTTGAGGATGAGAAGTGTTGTGGTTCAGTTTTGCTCCGCACGGGATTCTGTGAAGATGCTAAGGAGAGGATGAGAGCAAATCTTAAAATTTTATCTGGTTCCAGGTTGCTTGTATCATGTGCTGGTTGTTACAGGATGTTTAAAACAGATTATCCCAGGATATTCAATGTTAATTTGGATGTTACTCATACCTCCCAATTGTTTCATCAATTATTGAATGATGATGAAATCCAGGTTAGAGGAGATCTAAAGGTTACATATCATGATCCTTGCCATCTTGCAAGGCATTGTGGAGAATATGAAGCTCCACGCAGACTCCTAGAAGCTTTTGGGATCCTCATAGAAATGGAAGACCATGGTAGTAAGGCCCAGTGTTGTGGTGCTGGTGGTGGTGTTAAGTCAGCATACCCTCATATAGCAGAGAAGATAGCCCAGAAAAGGATAAAACAAGCCCGTGACACTGGAGCGGAAATCCTATGTACCACTTGTCCATTCTGTAAATATAACCTGGAATCCCATGGAATGAAAGTAATGGATATCTCAGAGTTCATAGTTGATATCATGGAGGGGTCAAAATCGACGAAAACCAACTGAAAAACCTTGAAGAATCCTTCAAGATATTAACTGATAGAAGAGTGGAAATAATAGAGGATCCTCTTATAAGGGAGTTAAAAGAAAATGTGAAACATATAAGGGAAAAATCCATCAAAAACCTCAAAAGACTATTAGAAAAAGCAGAAGAATCCTTTAATTGTAACGGTATGGAATTTTATATGGCTAAAAATGGGGAGGAAGCGAATAATATTATCTATGATATTGTGAAGGATGAAGAGATAGTTGCAAAATCCAAATCCAACACACTCTCAGAGATAGGTATTGTGGATTTCCTCGGGAAAAAGGGCCTAGAGGTTATAGAAACTGACCTAGGCGATAGGATAATCCAATTAATGAATGATGAGCCAACACACCCAACAGCACCCGCCCTACACTTTAACATCCAAGAAATCGCTAATATAACACGAAAAAAACTTAAGGTAGAAGTCTCCGCAAACCCAGAGGATATAATGAAAACCATAAAAGCAGATGTCCTCGAAAAACTGAGAAAAGCCAATGTGGGTATTACAGGAGCTAATGCAGTGGCAGCATCTGATGGTTCAATTGTAATGGTCCACAACGAAGGAAACATAGGCCTCCTCACACTCAAAAACACTCATATAATCGTCTTCGGCATTGATAAACTAGTAAATACCCTAGAGGATGCTATCTCAGTGGCTAAACTCGAAACAGCCTATGCTACCGGCGCGAAACTCCCATCATATATAAATGTGGTGTCTGGCCCGTCTAAAACAGCTGACATCCAAAAAATGCTCTTAAAGGGCATGTATGGGGCCCGTAGGGTTGTTGCAATAGCCCTTGATAATGGTAGAAGCAAAACTCCACCTGAATGTTTATGGTGTATAGGCTGCGGAACCTGTATAACATCCTGTCCAGTGTATAATACCATGGGATATGATTTCGGCTACAAAGGATACCTTGGTGGTAGGGGAGTTGCATTCACAAGGTTTATAAAAGGTGAAAGGGCAAGTTTCGAGGCAGGGATTTATATGTGCACCCTTTGCAGCCGGTGCACGCAAACATGCCCCCTTGAGATACCGATAGCAGATATAATAGAGGATGTAAGGTGTCAAGTGCAAAGGGCAGGTTACACCCTAGATGCCCATGAAAATATACGAAGGAATATTAAAGAGAATGGAACACCCTTTAGATAGGAAAGATATAAAAAGGATGTCTTTCTGATAAGAATAAAAAAATATATATATTTATTCTCATTAGGGAGGTTTATGAATTGCTTCTACTAGTAAGTCCAATTAACACAAAGGAGGCTATAGAGGCCATTAAAGGCGGTGCAGATATAATAGACGTGAAAAACCCCAAGGAGGGGTCTCTTGGAGCCAGCTTCCCATGGATTATAAGGGAAATAAGGAGTATAACACCAGATAATATGCTTGTAAGCGCCACACTTGGCGACGTTCCATATAAACCTGGAACTGTTTCGCTAGCTGCGCTTGGCGCCCTTACAGCAGGGGCAGATTATATAAAAGTCGGTCTTTATGGTACAAAAAACTTTAAGGAAGCTGTTGATGTAATGAAGAATGTTGTGAGGACAGTTAAAGAAGAGAAGAGTAGAGCTTTCGTAGTCGCGGCAGGATATGCTGACGCATATAGGGTAGGCTCCCTAGACCCCATGGAAGTGCCTGCTGTGGCCTCAGAGACCGGGGCGGATGTTGCAATGTTAGATACCGCGGTAAAGGATGGTAAAACCCTCTTTGATTTCATGAGTGTGGATAAGCTTGAAAATTTCGTCCAAGAAGCGCACGAGAGAGGATTAAAAGCCGCCCTGGCAGGTTCAATTAAAAAAGGACAATTAAAACCACTCTATGAAATTGGCTGTGACATAGTTGGTGTAAGGGGCGCTGCATGTGTTGGAGGAGACCGTAACACTGGCACAATACATAGAAGTGCAGTTACAGAACTTAAAAAGTTAATAGAAACAATCTAAGATATTGGGTGTTTTTAATGTACACTAGGAAATTAAAAAAAGCCGAAACCGCCTACACATTCGATGATTTCTTGTTAGTACCCCAAGCCTCGTTAGTAGAACCAAAGGATGTTACAATAAAAAGTAGAGTATCAAGGAATTACGAGATCAACGTGCCAATAGTAAGCTCTGCCATGGACACAGTCACAGAATATGAAATGGCAATCGCAATGGCGCAAGAAGGCGGAATAGGCATAATACACAGGAATATGAGCATCAAAGACCAAGTAGAACAAGTGAAAAGGGTTAAAAGGTCAGGGGACCTTACAATAAGAGACGTTATAACAATAAACCCAGACGCGTCATTAAGCGAAGCCCACGAAATAATGGAAAGAGAAGGCATAAGCGGACTCCCAGTTGTAGACAACGGACACATACTAGGCATCATAAGCCGAAGAGACATAGAACCCATAATAAACTCAGAAGCCCAGAAAAAAGTAAAAGAAGTCATGACAAAAGATGTCGTAACTGTAGATGAGTCAATAACTCCTGCCGAGGCCCTTGAAATAGCATATGAAAACAAGATAGAAAGACTACCAGTTCTCAAAGAGGGTAAACTCGTGGGCATACTCACAATAAGAGACATACTTGAACGTAAAAAATATCCCAACGCTTCAAGAGACGAAAATGGAAGATTCATGGTAGGAGCTGCAACAGGACCATTCGACCTTGAAAGGGCCAAGGCCCTTGATGATGCTGGTGCGGATATAATAGCTATTGACAGTGCACATGCTCACAACCTTAACCTTGTGAAATATTCAAAGATCATGAAAAAGAAAATCGACGCAGACCTCATCGTGGGCAACATTGCAACAGCAGAAGCTGCAGAAGACCTAATAGCGCAAGACGTGGATGGTATAAAAGTAGGTATTGGACCTGGTTCAATGTGCACCACTAGGATAATCGCAGGGGTTGGAGTGCCCCAGCTTACTGCCATAGCATCAGTCGCAGATGTTGCAAAAGAATATGATATCCCAGTGATAGCTGATGGTGGTATACGCTACTCAGGTGATATTGCAAAGGCCATAGCAGTAGGTGCAGACACAGTGATGCTTGGTAATTTACTTGCAGGTACATATGAGTCTCCTGGGGATGTTGTGATCATGAACGGACGTAAATATAAACAATATCGTGGGATGGGATCATTAGGGGCTATGACAGGTGGGATAGGTGCTGGTACAGACCGCTACTTCCAGGAGCCTAAGAGTCATATGAAGCATACTAAGATAGTCCCAGAAGGTGTTGAAGGAGTCGTACCCTATCGTGGTACTGTAAGCGAGGTCATATTCCAATTAGTCGGGGGTTTAAAAGCTTCAATGGGTTACTGCGGTGCTAAAACAATCAAGGACATGCAAGAGAAGGCTAAGTTTGTTAGGATAACATCCAGCGGCATAAAAGAAAGCCACCCACACGACCTCCTCATAACTAATGAGAGCCCAAATTATCCCACAATGTAAAATCTGGAATCATGAAATCTGCTATTATACTTTGTGGCGGTTTAAGCAAGCGCATGGGAAAAGATAAAGGTCTTATAGTTTTTGATGGCGAGCCTCTCATAGTTAGGATCCTTGATAAACTTAAAGATTATTTTGATGAACTTCTACTCGTTTTAAGGGACGATGAACAAGAAAGAGAATATCTCAAGGTACTTAAAGATTATGGGAATGTGAAAATCTTCACAGATGTCATAAAGGGGCAAGGACCACTAGGGGGGCTTTTAACAGGACTCTTAAAAGTAAATTCGGCGCATGCTCTTGTTGTACCTTGTGATTCCCCATTTATAACAAGGGGATTTATAGAAAATTGCCTTAAAATAGACTTGCGAGATTATGATGCCATAGTACCAGTATGGGATGATGGTAGAATAGAACCTTTACATGCCATATACAGTAAGAGGATTGTTGATAGAATCTATAAGCTACTTTCCAAAGATGAGAGGAGAGCCAGCGCTCTTGTGAAGATTATCAATTCTAGGCTGATACCCGTAGATGAATTGGACCCGTCACTTGAAAGCTTCAGGAATGTTAATAAACCTGAGGATCTTGGGATTTGATATCAACTGTCCGCGGGTTCCTCCCCATTTCGAGTATGAACTTGTTCACTCGTTCTATCATGTCAATGTAGTGTTCCTTTCGGATTTTTTTCCCATCAACGATGGCGTATTCAGGGAGCATGCCTGTCTGGTTTTTGAATTCTAATATCTCGTTAACCATGTCACGATATTGCTCTAGCGTCAAACGCTCCATCAATATCAACCAATCAAATTTTTTATAATATTATTCATCCTTATCTCCTCATATATAAAGGATACGATTTTATTCTGCTTATAAAAAAAACCAAAAATGGTAATAATTGATTAGGAGTTTATATTACATATATACTCGCCTCGGGGTCGAATGGATTCGTCCGGATTGCAAGTGAGAAAAGGTAAGGGTAGTTCTTCATCAAATGTTCCATATACTTTAACCATTCAAAAACCACACGTCTATAAGCACGTTCCAAATCCCCTTCAAGGTGCCTGTAATCTGTTCCAGGCAAACTATCAAATGAAATCCTCTTCTCAAGTTCCTCAGTAAGATGGAAGATGGCCCATAACATGTCAGTGAAACTTTCATGCTCCAAGAGGTTTGGATTTTCAAGCAATCTTATCATAAACTTCCGGCGCTCACCCAGAAAACCTCTGAGATCATCTAGAAACAGGGTTTTATCAGCTCCCAAGGGTATCCTAGGAGTGTAAGCTTTTATCTTACCGGCCACTTTCTCGAATTTTTTCTCATCCCAACCTTGGCTTATCTTAAGATCCTCAGCTATTCTTTCAGTGTTTAATTCATGTTTCGAAACCTTCTCTAGGAATTCAGTTCCCACTTCACTAAAGAATGCTCCGATTACCATGTTAAGCTTTTCTAGGAGTATGGCCTTTTCCCTTGCATTTATGGCGGCTTCAACCACCAAGGCCACTATAAGAATCTCCAGTGGGAGGAAGGCAAGATCAATCCCTATATAAAATAACTCGTGTTTAGCATCCTTGAAGATGATGTATACTAGGAGATAGATTATCGCCGAAGATAAGAGGAGTACTATGCCGAGTTTAACACGCCATTTAATTTTCATCGCATCCCCCATATGATAGATACAGGATTGTTGGCTAGCATCATGGTACCCCTTTTTATGATTTGTCCACGCGCAATATTAACATCTATGATCCCAAGTTTGAATCCGAGTTTCTTGAATTTTTGAACAGCCTCTATCTTTGTCTCGAGGAGTATTGAGGTCACTATAATCTTCCCATCCATTTTAAGTTTTTCGGCGGCTAATCCTATCAGTTTTGGAAGTTTGCCTCCGCTGCCTCCGATGATTATAATGTCAAGATCTTCCAGTTTTTTAAGGGCGCTTTCTGCATCATCATTAATGAGTTTAACATTGTCTGTGAGTCCATGTTTTAGGAGGTTTTTCCTTGTAAGTTCCACTGCCCGCGGATCCTTGTCTATTGCATATACCCTGCGGGTTCTTTTTGCAAATTCTAGTGTGAAACCTCCGGTGCCGCAGCCGATATCAGCGATGATTTCATCACCTTTGATTTCAGCTTTGCATAAAACTAGACATCTTATTTCTTCCTTTGTGGGTCCCGGCACTCTATCGTCTTTTATGAATTCTTCATCTGGTATCATGGCCAGTCCACCGCCTAAATAGGCTGTTTCTGATTCCTAGAATGTCTAGTACTTTTCCTGCTATGAAATTGATCATATCATCTATGGTTTCTGGTTTATGGTAGAATCCTGGCATTGCAGGTAGTATTATGCCCCCTTCTCTGCTCACTTTTAACATGTTTTCAAGGTGCGCGCTCCTTAATGGTGTTTCACGCGGTACTAATACTATTTTGCGCTTTTCTTTGAGTGAAACGTCAGCAGCTCTTGTAATGGCATTGTCGGCGTATCCTTGTGCTATGGCCGCGAGGGTTTTCATGCTACAAGGTGCTATGACCATCCCATCAAAATTGAAAGATCCGCTACTTATAGGAGCTTCCAAGTCCTGGAAGTTGAAGTAGTGGTCTGCTAATCCTTTTATATCATCCACTTTTAGGCTGGTTTCATATTCCAGAATTTTGGATGCTGTTCTAGTAACTAGGAGTGTTGTTTCAGTCTTCTCTGAGAGTGCTTCCAGTATCCTGACTCCGTAGATTGTTCCACTTGCACCTGTAATGGCTACTATGATCATTTTTCTTCCCCGAAATTTGGGTTTGGCATCTTTAATCGTAATTGTTTCTCGTGCTTTTTCATCTTTTTGGGGAGGTTAAGATAATCATAGAAGTTGAAGTCCTTGAATTTTACTGATTCTTCTGCTGTTGTGTAAATGCAAAGGTCTGCGTGGTTGAATCTCGCATCTCTTAATGCTCTGACGAGACTTGAAATGTCGCTGAGTTTTACTATGGCATCTCCGCTGTCTACCTGGGTTTTCATCTCATCGAAAGCGGGGTATTCTGGCACGTCTATTATAAGATAATCTGGGTCTATTTTCAAATCTTCTGCTATTTCCAGTTCCGCATCTTTTATTTCTGATTTTGTGATCTTGAATATCCTCTCAGGATCTTCTAGTTCGTTTAATCTTATTGTAGCGGCTCTTTTTAGAAGGTCTCTTCTGTCTAGTCTTTTTATCATGTCACCTATGATTCCTTTTTCTCTTCTGCACATTGTTATGATATCCATGTCATCATAATGGTATATGCGTTTGGGATCCATCTTGTCCTCGCTTATGAGCCTTTTAAGGCATCTTCTGAACATCGCATTCACTATCCTTGTGGTATGATGCTGATAGACGCTCGGATACATGAAATAGCGTGCAAGAAGCGCTGATTCCGCGGCTGGAACGCCTTTTTTGTCTAGTATCAGATCGTCCTCGATTTTGAGGTTCTGGATTAACCTTTCAACGTCTATGATACCATAGGCCACCCCAGTATAATGGGAGTCCCTTAGAAGATAATCCATCCTATCAACGTCTATTTCACCAGATATGGCTTGTCCAAGAACTTTCTCCCCCCTTATCGTGGCCTCTACTTCCTTTAGGTTGAATTTTTCTGAGATTATATCTGATATTATAGATTCTCTTATCAGTTTTATTGTGAGTTCCTCGTGGGAATCTGGGATAACAGCTTCTGATACATGTGAGAATGGTCCATGGCCAAGGTCGTGTAGGAGTGCGCATATTCTTAGTATCTGTTTTTTATCTTTTTCTAGGCTGATTTGGTCTGCTAGTTTTGAGGCGAGGTGCATGGTTCCTATGGAATGTTCAAATCTTGTATGGTTTGCACCTGGGTATACAAGGTTTGTGAATCCCAACTGTCTTATTCTTCTAAGCCTTTGTAATTGTGGAGTGTCTATTAATTTGACTTCGAAATCATCTACTTGGAGGTTACCATGTATGCTATCCCTTATAAATTTCATTTTAGCCTCCATATTGTGTTATCCGCCTGAGAGGATGACCCGTTTACCCTCTTTTGTATATTCTTCTTTTCTGAATCCTATCTCCTTTTTAGTCCTCTCGATTATCTCACTGAGAGCTCCTATGGTTTCTTGGCGGTGCGCTCCAGCCACCACGACCATGAATAGTGTCTCTGAGGCGTGGAATTCGCCGAGGAAGTGGACGACTGCAACATCCTTCACATCATGTTTCTCTTTTATCTCTTTTATCATGTTTTTTAGTTTTTCCTCGGCTTCTTCTGGGTTTTCGACGGAAATTTTAAGTTTTTCCACCTTTTCATTATCTATTCTTCTCATTATACCCTCAAAGGTGAATATGGCCCCTGACTCCTCAATATAGGGACTCTTTTTTATATGTTCTATAAGTTGAGGTAGGGTGAATTCATATTTGTCTTTTGTAATCTTCACAAGCATCTGAGACCACCTCGCTTATCTCTTTTTTTGATAGGTGTTTTAACCTTTCAACGCCTTTTATCTCTTTTATAACATTTGCAACAGCTTCTGGTACAAGTGATTTCCAGTCGCTGTCGGTTAGCATCCTTTCCCTGACGATAGTGCCTGAATATTTGTCCCGGTAGTAGAGTGGGGGTGCGCTAATCTTATAGCCAGCCTCATGGAATAGCCTCTGGACAAGTGGGTTCCCACTATAAACCTTATCAAATGGTGGTGTTAACATTTCAATATGGGCTACCCACACAGCATTACATTCAATATCCTGTACTGGTATGACATAGTAGCGCGAGGCAGGTATGCTATTCTCGCTAAGGGCTTTTGTCACCATCATAATCCTTTCACCGGCTGTGAATGGATCCCTGAGGGAGTGGCTTAACTGTGCGCTGCCAATACATATGATGAGTTCATCAACCTCACTTAGGATCCTCTTTATAACTTCCAAGTGTCCATTATGGAATGGTTGCATCCTACCTACTAGAAGACCTCTCATTATAAAACCCAAATATGATTATTAAAATTTAGTCCTAATATATAATTAGGATTCCACATCAACTTCAATCAAAAAAAATAATCTATCAGGGTGATCAGATTGATAAGGATAGAAAATCTATCAAAAACTTACAAACTAGAAACAGGGGAAAAATTCAAGGCAATAGACAATATCAGCCTAGAAGTCGAAGAGGGGGAGATTCTTGGGATAATCGGGATGAGTGGAGCGGGTAAAAGCACCTTACTGCGCATATTAAGGGGTGTTGAACCATTCGATGAAGGAACCCTAATCCTCGACGACATAAAAGTGACACCAGAATCCAAACCATATGATTTCACCAAACTTAAAAAGGCCACAGCAATCCACCTCCAAAGATCATTCGGATTATGGGCCGAGACAAGCATAGAAAATGTTCTAAGGAAATTCTATGGTGCAAAGTATGGTGACGAGTCGCTCACAGACTTCAAAAGAGCCTATGACGAATTCGGCGAGGAAGCCATGAAACTACTCAAGATAGTGGGCCTAGACCATAAAGCAGATCATTTCGCCCCAGTACTCAGCGGAGGAGAGAAACAACGTCTCATAATCGCAAGACAACTCGCAAAAAAACCAAAGGTGCTATTACTGGATGAACCGGCCACGATGTCATGTCCAAGAACAAAACAAGAAATACTAGACGCGATAAAAAAAGTGAACAATGAACTTGGCATAACAGTCGTGCTGGTCTCGCACCTGCCAGAAGTCCACGAATACCTAGCAGACAGACTAATACTCATGGAAGAAGGTAAAATAATAGACGAGGGAGAACCAGAAAAGATCATAAAAGAATTCCTCCGAGACATAGAACCGCCAGAAAAGATAAAAATCAGAAAATGGAACAAGCCCATACTAAAAGTTAGAGATCTTCGAAAAAAATTCGTCCTACTAAAAGGGGGAACAGTACTCGAAATGGAAAACATAAACTTCAACGTGAACAAAGGCGAAATAGTATCCATAATAGGACCCAGCGGAGCCGGTAAAACAGTACTATTAAGGATGATCGGAGGATTAGACTATCCAGAAGACGGCCAAGTAAAATTCAAATTAAACAATGAATGGATCAACATGCACGAACCAGGAATCAAAAGGATGCACATACGCAGAAAAATGGGTTTCATGCACCAGGAATTCGCACTAATACACCATGCAACCATCAGAGACCAGATAGCAGCGAGACTGGGTGTGAAAGGAGAAAAAGTCGTGGACCGGGCGAAAAAACGGGCCGAGAAGCTGGGTATAAGTGACAAAGTCTTAGATGTCCTCTACCAACTAACAGACCTCCCAGAAGAAGAAGCCAAACACAGACTAGAAAAAATAGGATTATCATCAAAAATCCTAGAAGAACTATTCCCAAAATTCCCAGACAAAGAAGTTAAAAAATATGCGAAACCCATCTTCGAAGCCTTGGATCTTCCATTAGACATCCTAGACCGGAAATCATATGAACTCTCAGGGGGCCAGAAGGTTAGAGCAGCCCTAGCGCTTGTGATGGCATCACAACCAGAAGTTCTCATACTAGACGAGCCATTCGGCGACCTAGACCCTATAACTTTACGTCTAGTCTCAAACTCCCTTAAAAAGATAAACAGGGAATTCAACACAACGATAATAATGGTAAGCCACCACATCGACTTCATCAAAGAGTTAAGCACAAGGGCTGTGATGATTGAAGACGGCAAACTAACAATGGATGGAGAACCCAAAAGATTGTGTGAAGAATTCATCCAAAAAAGTAAAGCAGAATATCTGCTCAGGGCACACACCCACATATAATAATTGGAGGATTTAAATTGGAATTTATAGATTTTCCCATAAAAGACTCCTACCGGATACTAGCACCAAGACCCACCGTTATAATAACAACGGTTAACAAGGAAGGTGATATAAACGCGGCGCCATTCTCATTTGTAATGCCAATCTCAATGGACCCGCCAATCATAGCATTCGCTTCAATGCCAGAACACCACACCTCAAAGAACGTGGAAGAAACCGAAGAATTCGTAGTAAACCTCACAAGCCTCAACATAATAGAAAAAATGTGGATAACAGGAAAAAATATACCATATGGTGAAAACGAACTTGAAAAAGCAGGACTAGAATGGATACCCTCAGTTAAAGTTTCACCTCCACGCATCAAGGAATCCGCAGGCCACATAGAATGTGAACTTTTAAGGATGAATGAGATAGGAGATCATAACCTCTACACAGGATCAGTGGTCCATGCAAGCATAAAAGAAGGCTCTATAAAGTATGGGCTGCTAAATGTCGAAGAAGTCAAACCAATACTCCATGTAGGCGGTAAAAAGTTCGTTATCGGCGATAACGTGAAATACATCAAAGAATAGTAGGGTTAAAGATGTTTAAACGGATAATGGTGGCTACAGACGGTTCTGATCATGCGCAGAAAGCTGAGGACATAGCAATAGGACTCGCCAAAAAACTAGACGCGAAGGTTATAGCAGTCCATATCATGGATGAGAAACTCATATACCCCTTTGAAGTCCTTGAAGAAGAAGGTAAAAAAATCCTTACAAACGTACAGGAAAAAGGGAGAGAAAAGGGTGTTCAAGTAGATGAGATCCTGATATATGGTAGTCCAACAAATGACATGAAAAAGATCGCTGACAGGAGCAAAGCCGACCTCATAGTGATAGGTCATGGGAAAAGCGGCCTTGAAAAGTTCCTGATAGGAAGTGTCGCGGAAAACACCCTAAAAAAGGTTAAAATACCAGTATTAGTAGTTAAATAGCACCTCACCTTGATGATCAAGGAAATAAATTAGCACCTAAAAGTTCCTCCAAAATTTATATTAATAAAAAAATTTCATATTTTCATTATATGTATGTTTTAGTTGAAAGTGATGATCCTATTTTAAGGGAGTTTCTAGAATCTCATTATATATTAGTTAGGGATGCATCAAAGGCAGATCTTATCATAGCTGACACCAACAAAATAAAAAGCATCAAAAACCTCAAATTACCTATCATATTAATCAGTGAAGCTCCAGATGTGAAAATCTCCAATGAGATCAAACCAGTAGCACATCTTATAAAACCCATAGATTGGCAGGAACTCAAATATGCCATAAAACTTGGCATATACAAGGATAAAGTGGAAAAATTGCTCCCAGTATTCAGAGAATACCAGAAGATATTTGACACAAGCCTCGAGGGCGTTTGCATTTTCGACAGCAACGGGAAAATAATATATTCCAATAGACAATTAGGAAAATTCCTAGAATATCCACCCGCCGAAATCATAGGAAAAAACATACTGGAACTTATACACCCCACAGATAAAATCATCGGAAAAAGCATACTCAACTCCTGTGAAAAGAAGATGGCTGGAAAACATGAAATCCGCTTCATTAAAAGTAATGGGGAAACATGCTTCCTAATATTTTCTGGGACGCCAATAATAGACGACACCTACAAGGGCGCCTTCTGCATGTTCACCAACATAACAAAACATAAAATACTCGAAAAAAATCTTAAAAGAACCAACAAATTCCTCAAAATCCTCGATGAAATCAACCGCACAACCATGAAAACAAAAACTATAAAAGAATTAATGGCCAGCACTTGCAAGATACTTGCAAAAAACAGACCATACAAGTATATTGGAGTCTTAGACAAGGATCATAGGATAATCCACGAAAGAGGGAGAAGACCAGCCAAACCTAAAGGCTACATTGGAGAGGATACTACTATCATAGAACTTCAAGTGGAGAATAGGCCTTGGGGTTTTCTCTATATAAAAGGGGAAGTTGAAGCGGATGAATTAATGATACTTGAGGATATAGCATCCACGCTCTCATTTGCAATAGAAAAAAGCCTGGCAGAGGATAAACTAAGGGAAAGTGAGTTAAATTACAGGGAACTTTTTGAAAGTGCAGGGGATGCAATACTCATCCTAGAAGGGTACACTTTCATAGAATGTAACGATAAAACCCTTAAAATTTTCAATGCAAAAAGGGAGGATATAATAGGCAAAAGCCCATGGGAATTATCACCTGAATACCAGGAAGATGGTGAAAAATCGGAAGAAAAGGCAAAAAAGTTAATAGAGGAGACTCTTAGGGAGGGTGGTGGCCAGTTCAGATGGATTCATGAGAAAAAGACTGGTGAACCATTCTATGCCCATGTTTCCCTTACCAGTATCCCTAGGAGAGGTCAGATCATCGCCATAGTACGTGATATAACAGATGTTATCGAAACAGGGAAGTTTTTGAATGCGGAACGTCGAAAATTCAGAGACCTTATAGATTCATTACCAGATGCTGTTTTTGCAGTGGATAAAAAAGGACGGATTATAGCATGGAACAAGGGAACAGAGGATATGACAGGAACCCCAGCAGAAGAAATGCTTGGAAGAGGCGGCCATGCATATGGAATACCATTCTATGGAAAACCCAGACCAGTACTATTAGATTTGCTTTTTGAAGATTTGCCAGAAATCGAAAAACTTTATAAAAATGTTCGACGCGAAGATGATAACATTTATGGAGAGGTTTACCTTCCAAACATTTACAATGGACGGGGAGGCTACCTACAACTTAAAGTTTCACCATTATATGATGATAAAGGAGAGATCATAGGTGCTATCGAGATTATAAGGGACATAACCCCTCTTAAGGTTACCGAGAAGAAGCTAGTGGATGAACTCGCAGTTACAACCAGTCTAACCAGCCTATACCCCCAGATGGTTTCGCCGGAGACTACAAAGGAAGATATAGCCAATCGCATACTTGATGAACTTTTGAAGGTCACAGGGAGTATGGGAGGTTTCATAACCTGCTATGGTAATAGGCTCGCATCACAAGGAAAATTAACAGGCACCCCAGATAAAATCTTATCCACCCCAATAGTCATAGGAGACCAGAAGATAGGATATATAATCTTGGAAAAGGAAAAATTCAGCGAATTTGATATTAAAACCGTTAAAATATTCGCTGAATACTATGGACTTACAATTCACCGCCTAGAATATGATGAAAAACTTAGAAGACACCAACAACGATTAAAGATACTTAACAAACTCATAAAAAAATCAAGAACAGATGACCTGCACGAGTTCCTTAAAAATGTAATCGATATTATAGTAGATGATCTGAAATTCGAAACCGGAATCATAAAATTACATGGAAAAACATTATACAAGAGAGGATCAATAATCCCAGGAGAGGAGAACCCAGAAGATGTTCTTATTAAGAAAAAAGGCAAGAAGACAATCCTTAAGATACCCCTAAAGTCACATGAAGAGACCATAGGTATGATAGAAGCCCAAACCCATGGAATATCACCCAGAGAAGATTTCATGAGGTTATTCGCCACTGAGATAACTGATGCTGTTTCAAGGATAAACATGCAAGCAGAAATCAAAAAATCACTCCATGAAAAAGAAGTTCTGCTTAAAGAAGTCCATCATCGAGTGAAAAACAACCTTCAAATCATAGCAAGCCTACTATCATTACAATCCAAATACTGTGAAAACGAAGAAGTGAAAAATATCCTAGCAGACAGCCAGGCTAGGATAAAATCCCTCGCACTAGTACATGAAAAACTCTACAAGACAGAAACACTCGCCCATATAAGTTCAAAAGAATACCTGGAAAGCCTTGCAAGTGATCTTGTAAACTTCCAAGTTCAAAAACCATTAATGATACGCCTAGAGACAGACATAGATGATATTCCACTTGAAATGGACAAATGCATACCCCTAGGACTCATAACAAACGAATTAGTGAGAAACTCCATTAAACACGCGTTCACAGAAAAAGGGGGTATTATCAGCATAAAATTTAAACACCAGGATACGAGATGCTATTTTGAAATCTCGGATAATGGCAGGGGCCTCCCAGAAGATTTCGATATTGAAAAATTATCATCACTGGGCCTTCAACTCGTAGTAAACCTTATCAGGCAATTAGATGGTAAATTAGAGATAGAATCTGATGGGGGGACATCATTTAAGATTAGATTCCCCATTTAGCCTATTTTTCTTGAAGATTCTATTATTATGCTTTTTTCTATCCTTGCAATGAAAACCCTCATCTTTAATAATTGATCAGGGTTCGTTGATATCCCATCCACGCCCATTTTTATAAGTTTTTCCACAATCCTATAATCTGTCGCCGCATATCCCGCCACACAAGTTTTCACACCATTATTAGAGCAGATTCTGATAACATTATTTACAAGTCCTATAGGAGCTGGATGGGTTAAATCAAAAAGTTTAGCAACCTTCACACCCCTGCGGTCAACTGCAAGGCTGCACATGGTAAGATCGCTCATCCCAATAGATACAAAATCAACACCATAATCTATGAACTCTTCAATTTGCAGGGCAGCTGATGGTGTTTCCACAGATAATCCGACCTCAAGATCCCGATGCGCTTTTAAATCGCAATCTTCTAGTATTTTTTTGGCGGCTACATATTCACTCTCATCCCTTACGAATGGGAATTTAAGACCAATATTAGAATACCCATCATCTATGATCTCTCTTATAGCTTTAAACTCCGCCTTCAAGACTTCAACATCTCTAAGATCTTTGTAGATCCCCCTAAAACCTAACAGTGGGTTTGGCTCGTTAGGCTCAACACTACCGCCTTGAAGATTCCTTAATTCATCAGTGGGAATATCAAAGGTTCTAAACCATACCGGCTTGGGATAAAATGATTCAACTATAAATTCAAGACCCTTCTTGAGCACATCAGTTAACCTACCCTCCTCCAGAAGCCTATAAGGATGCTTACCAGTTTCTATAACCATATGTTCTATTCTAACCGATCCTATACCATCAGCATAAGGCGCTATCCTATCTGCAATCGATGGAAGATTCAAATTTGTCATTAGCATCGTCGCAGTTTCTTCTAAGGGAAGCTCCTCTATAATTTCCTCCCATTCCATCACACCCTCATAAATATTACCAGTTTTACCATCAACTGTAACCACCATATCCTCCTCTAGAATCTCAGTGGCCTTCTCAGTCCCCACCACACATGGTATCTTAAGTTCACGCAATGTAATAGCAACATGACTTGTAAGACCACCATAATCTGTTACAACAGCACCCACTCTCTTCAATTGGGGTAACATATCCCTGGATACCCTATCTGTTACTATGATCTCCCCACCCTCAATAGACATCATGTCCTTGAATGATTCTATCTTTTTCACTCGACCACTTCTAATATAGGGGCTGGCCCCTATGCCCTTGATAAGTTCCATGAGATTATTTATGTTAAGTTCTGATAGAAAAGAGTATTGTTAATATTCAATGTAGTGGAATCTGCTTTCGATTAAAATTACAAGTACAAATCCAATAATCGCGGATATGATTACAAGTATTAGAGAATTATCAATAATCGAAATTTTACTATATGGGAGTCTGAGGGTTCCTATCATCAAACCCACAAGAAATGCCATTGTAGTAGCCTCATGATTTTTTAGGAGATAATCTAGGAGTCTTGAAAAGCTTAAGATTCCAATGGCCGCGCCTGTAATGAATGTTATAATATCAGGTATTGAAAACCTTGTAAGGGCACCCAGCATATATTCATATTGGTTGAGTAGTAATAGCATGAACGCCCCTGAAATCCCGGGTAGTATCATTGCACATATTGCAATCATCCCAGAGATGAATATGACTGGTAGTGTATGGTTTGCTTGTATGGGATTCAAACCAACGAATAAAAATGCAAATATGAATCCTATGATACTAGAGATAAGATTTTTTAATGAGAAACCATCTATTCTATTGAATACGAGATAAGCCGATGCTAGTATAAGTCCTAGGAAAAATGCGTAGGTGTATGCTGCATAATATGTTATCATGAATGATATTAGCCGGGATACTGTTAAAACAGCCATTCCTATCCCTGTAAGAAGTGGTATGAACAATTCGAAGTCTATTTCTTCCCTGGCCAGTCTAGTGAAAGACTTCAGATCGCCTTTGAATAGGGGTTCCAGGAATCTGAAGCTGATTTTACTTATAGAATGGACTAATCTTTCATATATTCCTGTTATAAGTGCCATGGTCCCCCCTGAAACTCCGGGGATTGTATCAGCGGTTCCCATGAGGAAACCTCTTAATAGTATGGCGATGAAGCTTCTCAACCAATTCACATTAAACCTCCATGAAATTAAATTTATTCGGGACCTACCCTAATTTGTGAAATATAACTATATATATTTAAAGTTCCAAAAAGAAGTTGGGTAGATTCTACCCTCTTTCGACTTCTAGGAACATTTCTTCGATGATTTGGTCCATGATTTTTTAAATTTGGGCAGCCATTCAGTTACTCAATCAATTATATTTTGCTTTTCTTTTTCAGAAACATCTAATATAACATATTTTGGATATCTTATTTCTGCATGGGTTGATTTAAAATCTTTTTTATTGTAAATTTCTAGTTCTAATCCTAGTTTTTCTTCTATATCAGATTTTTCTTCTAATTATTTCGTTAATAATTTCGTGGGGGATCTAGTTTAGCATTAGGATGGTTATATAAAGTTATATAACGAGCTGTTGCTAAAGCGGAGAGAATACTCAATTCCAGGACTCTCATAAAATAGGATGCAGTAATTTCTGGTTGAATAGGCTCGCTCATACTTATATTCAGGATATTTCTGTTCATATTTTTTTAAAAGAGCGATCCAAAATTTCTTATATTCAATTTCTCTTTCAGATAGGTTGGTTTTCACCTGTTTTTCCCCATTCATCGGGTTTGGCAATTACAAGAAATTCCAAGGCAGATTCACTATTACCTATTTTTATTATCCGTGGTTTAATACAAAAAAATGCAATATCATTGGAAATTTGATTTAAATGGTTAATAGCAGTTCTTTTTTGAAATCTTCTGCTATCCATACAACTACTTCAGCATTAAAACCCGCTATATAAGTTATTAATTGTCCTAAATGTTTATGATTGGTGGTGCCAAATTGATTTTCAATTACAATTTTCCTTTCAGTCCCTGATTCATATGCAAGTATATCTAATCTATAATATGCCAATAGAAACTTCGGTTTCCGCTTCTTCAATTTCAATTCCAATAGCATTTCCCACCATGTCAATGTTTTCTCGCAACCAAAGTGTGAAATCCTTATCCTCTCTTCTAAAAAATTTTTTAAGGGGTAATTCGATTATATCACCGAAATTTATTTTAGATCCCACCAAAATCACCATATAAAATTTGATTTATAAATGTTTAGATTATCAACTTCGTAATATTTCTGTACCCTGGGGGGAGTTATTTGTGTGGGGGGGAAGATTTAAATAAGATTTAGGTTCACCTAATATTGAGATTTGTATGATAACCCTAAAAGACCTTGAAACAGGAAAAAAAGCCATTGTACAAGATATAATAGGGGGATTAGGTCTGCAGAGGCGTCTGGAATCCCTTAACATAAGGGTTGGGAAGACCGTCCGGAAAGTATCATCCCTCCCATTCCATGGTCCCATAATCGTGGAAGTCGACAGAGCAAAGATAGCCATAGGCAGGGGCATGGCAGGTAAAATCCTAGTGGAGGTAATAGATGAAAATACTCCTCATGGGAAACCCTAACGTTGGCAAAAGTGTTGTCTTTTCAAGACTAACAGGTGCAAATGTCGTTGCATCAAATTATCCAGGTACAACAGTGGAATACACCAAGGGAACCCTCAAAGTCGATGATGAAAAAATCGAGGTAATAGACGTCCCTGGCACTTATTCTTTAACACCATTTTGTAAGGCCGAAGAAGTTGCAAGGGACATGTTCCTCAAAGAAAGCCCAGACCTAATCTTAAACATTTTGGATTCCACAAACCTAGAACGGAATCTTTATCTAACACTCCAGATACTAGAAAAGAGAATGCCCACCATAATCGTTCTTAACATGTGGGATCTTGCAAAAAGAAAAGGAGTCCACCTCAACATAGAAAAACTTGAAGAAAGCCTAGGAGTCCCAGTAATACCAGTGACAGCAGTAAGCGGGGAAGGAATAAAACAACTAGTACACCTAATAAAAAAAATACTAGAAAAAAAAGAAGAACACACCCCAAGTATCCTGGAGATGGGTGATGAGGAAAAATGGAAATTCATAGGCAAACTACTACTAGAAATACAAAAGATAGAACATAGACACCCTACATTACTTGAAAAACTCGAAGACGCATCAGTACATCCCGTACTCGGAGTCCTAATAGGATTAATAGTAGCATACCTCACATTACAGTTCATAATAGGTATCGGAGAATTCCTAACCGGGAAAATCCTAGACCCATTCTTCTACAACTACTACGGCCCATCCATAACAAGGATCGTGGAATCAGTATTCCCAAAAGGCCCCATACATGACATACTAGTAGGTACGGGCTACAATTACATGGAATCATTCGGACTCCTGACAACAGGCATATACGTGCCGGTTGCAATTGTATTACCATACGTGTCACTGTTTTACCTTGTGTTAGGCTTCCTTGAAGATCTCGGGTATCTGCCAAGGCTCGCAGTACTCACAGATAATATAATGCACAAGCTAGGATTGCACGGAGCCTCCATAATCTCACTCATACTGGGACTTGGATGTAACGTGCCAGGAGTCCTTGCCACAAGAATACTAGAAGATGAAAGGGAAAGATTCATAGCCCTAACACTGCTATCAATATCTGTGCCGTGCATGGCCCAGACAGCAGTTATAATAGGACTACTGGGACCCTACGGTATAAAATATATTGCAATGGTATATGGGACGCTACTAACAATCTATATAACCGCTGGGTACATCCTAAACAAGATCATGAAAGGCGAAAGCCCCGAAATATTCCTTGAAATACCACCATACAAAATACCCCACATGGGGACGCTGCTTAAAAAAACATGGACCCGCATAAGAGGATTCCTCCTAGAAGCCATACCATTCGTCTTCCTAGGAATTCTACTAGTAAACCTATTATATGTAGCGGGTATAATGCAGATCCTGACAAGCATACTTGCACCCATATTCTCAGGAGTGCTAGGCCTGCCCAAGGAAGCCGCAACCACCCTAATAATAGGATTCTTGAGAAAGGATATTGCCACTGGCCTGCTAGCACCACTACACCTCAGCCCAGAACAGCTAGTAGTGGCGACAACTGTCCTAGCGATCTACTTCCCATGTATTGCGACATTCGTAGTCCTTGCAAAAGAAATAGGAGTCAAAGGCATGATAAAAATAGGAATACTCATGGTGACGCTAGCCTTTCTTGTGGGTGGCATACAACATCTAATCCTACAAACAATTATATGAGGAAAAAAATAATATCAAAATATATTATTGGGGGGCCGGTGGTCTAGGGGTGAGGATACCTCGCTCACAACGAGGTGGTCGCGAGTTCGAATCTCGCCCGGCCCACTCATATACTCTTCTGTATCTTGATAAGTAAAGGAACAGCCAAAAGTTGCATTGTAACAGAAAAGATGGCTAACGCCACCAATGATAACTCATAGAGCACACCCATAAAGAGACTGCCAAAGAACCATGAAAAACCAAACAGCATGTTAAAGAGGCCATATGCAGATCCTCTTTTCTTGGATGGGATTATCCTTGCTATGGCAGCTCTCATGATAGATTCTTGGGCTCCCATACCAACACCCCAGAGTATAACACCAATCACGGCCATCAGCGCGTCTCCAAGGAATGCCAGTGGCGCGAATAGCGAGGATAAGATGACAGACACTATCATAATCTTGAAACCATAATAGTCAAAGAATCTCCCGAATAATAATGCTGAGAGGGCATCTACAAGCATTGCAAGAGCATATAATACTGGTATCATCGAGTCTTTGAATAGTATCACATTCTTGAAATGGTATCCGAGGAGTGGAAAATCGGCATAACCCGCACCTATAAGACATGCAACCCCAAGATACAACCAGAAAACTAACCCAAGAGACCCCATGAATTTGGGATTTTCAACCTCCAAGTTTTTTGGGTGTGGGAATAAGAAATATGCGATTATCAGTGTTAGAATTGCGAATGCAGCGGGCACTCCAAGGAAGCCAAAACCGGTCCTGTAACCTCCCTTAAAATATAATATGAGAAAGACCATCAGAGGGCCTAGAATGGCGCCTATCTGGTCGAGGGCCTCATGGATGCCGAATCCCCACCCATGACCCACCTGACTCGTGGCATATGATAACATAACATCCCTGGCTGGGGTTCTGAAACCTTTACCTATCCTTTCAAGGATTATTAAAAGGATGGCTATTTGCCAATTAAAGGCTAATGCAAGTAATGGGACAACCATCAAATTTATAATATAACCTGCGAATGTCATGAACCAGTAGTTGCGCGTCCTATCAACAAGATATCCTGAGAAAAGTCTTATAATGTAACCTGAAAGTTCTCCAAAGCCGCTGGCAAAACCTACCATGGTGGCGCTTGCACCTAACATGAAAAGGAATGGTCCTGTTATTCCTCTTGCGCCTTCATAGGTCATGTCAGCGAATAGACTGACCAGTCCGAGGATGATTATAAATTTATGCGCCCTCTTCATTAGTAATCCTCCAAGAAAAATTCTTGGCTCATTTATATACTTTGAATGCTAAAGTTTTCCCTTTGGTGTATTCTAGGTTAGTAGGACTGCTATTATCCCTGAGAGGAATATGCCATCGAAGGTTCCGGCCCCGCCTATACTTGCCATTGGAGCGCCTAAATCTTTTATCTTATGGAGGTTTAGGATGTCGGCTCCTAGGAGTGTGCCTATGGTCCCTGAGATGTATGCGATGACAACAGGATTTTCTTGGCTGATGAGTAGTGCTGTTATTGCTGCTGTAAGTGGTGGGATGAATGCTGGGATCGCTATTCCAAGTCCTCTTATGGGCCGTGCGAATATTTTACATGTTATGGCCACTATTATTATCGCGATTATGGCTTCAAGGATGAATTGTTGGTTATTGGATAAGCGTATGAATTCATATATTACTATTGTGAGGGGTATTATTGCGCCTCCAAGGTTTATTGCGAGCACGGTTTTTTTCAGCCCATGGAATGGTATCCTATAGTTTATCCAGAAAAAGTTTATTTCTTTTATTTCTTCGACTTCGCTTATCCACTCTTTTATGGGGATGTTTATGCTGCTTCCGATTAGTGACAGCCAGAATAGTGTATATGCCAATGCTGGTGGTATCCCAAGGCGTGTGAAGGCTATCATCACACCCCCAGCGAAAACTAGGAAAAAGAATGGTAAAAGTAATAGTAAGAGCATGAATAGGAATAAAGATATGGGCTTGTGATGGAATCCATGATATTCATTCATTTTTCTCTATCCTCCCCCCCCTTTTAGGTGGGGGTTTATCTCCCCGTTTAGGGATTTTATGATGTAGAGGGCCTTGTAGGTGTATTCTAGTTCTGATATGCCGAGGTATGTTGATCTTTTGAATCCGCCGTCACCGTTTTGTAATGATAGGACAAACTCTAGGATTTTTTTATCGTTAACGTTCAGGTTTAGTATTTGGCTTATCCGCAAGCCTGAGTATACTGTTTCTATGTATGGTGGATATGATAAGGGTGTGAAGGACCATAAACCATTACTTTCACAGTCTTTGATATAATCTTTTATATTCTTTTTGGGTTTGCGTTTATGGGCTTTTAGGATTTCGAGGGCATATTGTGTGTTTATTATATCTGATCCATATTTTCCAAAACCTCCATCTGGGTTTTGTTGTGATATGATCCAATCTGCGATTTCATCAAGAACTATATTGTGTGTTCTAAGCACAAAATCTATATAATAGGTTATTTCGAGTTTGGATCTCCTATAGGTTTTCTTTAGTCTCTCGATAAATTTTTCAGGTATCTCATAGTTTCTGTTGTATTCTTTGAGTATACTGGATCTGTAGAACAGTCCTTGGGCGGTGAATGATCCTCTTTTATGGATGTCTTCAAGCCAGTTTAGGGTCTTCTTGAGGTTCCATGGTTCCCTGCCAAGTAACTGGAAACTTTTAATGGCATAGTATGTGTTTTTTGAATCAGGAATCCCCTCATATAATGTGTATCCTCCATTCTCATGGCTTCTACCTTTTATAAAATTTAAAATCTTATGTTCCAAGTCAGGATCCAAATATGACTCCCCCGGAATACTAGAAGTTATTGAAGTGGAAGATATTATATCTATAAAATTAAAAGAATATTTTATTCCATTCTTATTTTAGAAATAATATTAGGGACTGAGAGTTATGATCAGAAAATGCAGTGAATGTAAAGGTAAAGGTTACAAGGTTAAAAGTTATAAAATCTGTGAGGCTTGTCATGGCACAGGCTTCCAGTCAAATGATACAAGTGAACATTTTAAAGGACTACCCAAAACAGCCAAAGAAAAATTCAGCCTAGAAGACACCCAAGAGGTGCCCTGCCCAGTATGCAAAGGTAAAGGGGAAATCGAAGTTAGAGAACCATGCCAGGAATGTGACGGTAAAGGAGAAATAAACATATGCCCAAAATGCGGGAAAATAATCGAAGGAACAAGCAAATATTGTCCAGACTGCCAAAAAAGAGACAAAGTCTACATACTACACCCAGCCTGCACAATAGAAGACCTCGAAAAAGACAAAATCTACAAGGGCAAAATAACAAGAATAGAAAACTATGGCGTCTTCGTAAGCCTGAACAATAAAGTATGGGGTCTAATGCGCGGCCTATTCCCAGACCACAAAATAGGCGATGAAATACCCGTGAAAATAGGCCAAATAAACCCACACAAAGGAGAAGTGGACCTTCTACCAGCCACCATAAACGGCCCCTACGAACTAGTGAAACTAAAAAAGAACATCCCCAGAACAAGAATAACTGAAATAGACAACAAAACCCTAGGAAAAACAGTTCGTATCGTCGGGGAAGTCATACAAATCCAACAGACAACAGGCCCAACAATATTCACAATATCAGACGAAACCGGGACAACATCAGTAGCAGCCTTTGACGAGCCAGGCATAAGAGCCTACCCACACATACAAGTAGGCCACATCATAGAAGTCATAGGAGAAGTCAACCAACACACTGGGAAAATACAAATAGAATCAGAGGTCGTTGAACGACTTATAGGTAAAGAAGCCTCAGAGGCCAGAAGACTCATCGAAGAAGCCATAAATAAAAGAGCCCAACCAGAAAAAACAAGCCTACTCATCGAAAGCGAAACACTAGAAAGGCTCAGGCCAAAAATGGTGGAAGCTGCCAAGGCCATAAGAAGAGCTATATTTGATGGTAGATCCATACTTGTAAGACATCATGCAGATGCTGATGGCATATGCGCTGGGGTGGCAATAGAAAAGGCTGTCATACCACTACTCAGAGAACTGAACCCAAATATAGAAGCAGAATGGCACTACTTCAAGAGAAAACCGAGCAAGGCCCCATTCTATGAACTGGAAGATGTTGTCAAAGACCTTTCATATGCACTGGAAGATATGGAAAGATTCGGACAAAAACTACCACTCATAGTATTATTGGATAATGGGTCCACAGAAGAGGACATACTAGCCCTAATAAAAGCTAAAATATATGATATTGAAGTTGTGGTCATAGATCATCATTATCCTGGTGAGGTGAAAAATGGGAAGGTAGAAGTTGATGATTATGTGGATGTGCATGTGAACCCTTATCTTGTTGGTGGGGATTCCCAGCTTACAGCAGGCGCCCTTTCTGTTGAAGTGGCTAAGATGATAAACCCAGAGATAGAGGAACGCATATTACATCTTCCAGGCATCGCAGTAATAGGAGATCATGCAAATTCACCGGAAGCAGAAAAATATATCGAACTTGCAAAATCGAAGGGGTACACAAGAGAGGATCTTGAAAAGATCGCGGCTTGCCTAGACTTCGAAGCATTCTATCTCAGGTTCATGAGTGGTAGGGGGATAATAGACACAATACTAGGACTTGGAAGCCTAGATAAACATAAAAAGCTTGTTGATACACTCTACAGGGAATATGAGAATAGGGTGAAGTCGCAGTTGAGAGCAGCCCTACCCCATGTAAAATCAAAGAAGTTGCCCAACAGTATACTACTTAATGTGTTAGATGTTGAGAAATATTCTCACCGTTTCACCTTCCCTGCTCCAGGTAAAACTTGCGGCTTTGTACATGATTATATGGTGCAAAAGTATGGTGAAGAGACCCCCATAATAACATTAGCATATGGTCCTGACTTTAGCGTGATAAGGGCTACTGATGCCGTCCATGAAATCTTCGGATTCAATTTAAACGAGATTGTATGGGAACTGGCCAGTGAAATGCCAGAGGCTGCAATAGACGGTGGCGGACACGAATGCGCAGGTTCTCTTAAATACGTTGAAGGTCTTTCAAAGAAGGTTCTTGAAAGATTCGCCGAAAAAATAGCAAAACTCTCAAAGAAGTAGCTTATAGTATCTACAATATTCTTGGATTGGACAAATTTCATGTTTTGGGCTTATAGGCCTGCATATGTCCTGTCCAAATTGCACGAAAAGATCATTAAGTTCAATCCAATAGTCTCTTGGGACTATCTCCCGCAACTTTTCTTCTGTTTCCCTAGGAGTTTTTGTATTAACGAGGCCTAACCTATTACTTATCCTATGGACATGGGTGTCGACTGGTATGGCGGCCTCACCATAACCGTATACTAGTACGCAGTTTGCTGTTTTCCTACCAACCCCTGGAAGTTCTAACAAGTCTTCTAGTTTTTTGGGGACTTTACCATTATACTCTTTTAGTATGATTTGTGAGACTTTTTTTATTCTTTCAGCTTTAACTCTGTAGAATCCAGCAGGTTTTATGAGTTTTTCTATCTTTTTTCGCGGCGCATTTGCGATATCTTTGATTGTTGGATACTCCTTGAATAGTCTTCTCGCGGCTTCGTCAGTGTTCTCGTCCCTTGTACGTTGGGATAGTATGGTTCTTATAAGGACTCTATATGGGTCTCTGTCCTCAAATATTCTTAGTGGGTATATGTTTTTTAGGATTTTGATTATTTTAACTATTTCCATCATTGGAATTTTCCCAGGAGTATTTTAAGGCCTTTGACTAGTCCTATTCCATTGGTTGCGATGGTGGGGACGACTTCGGTTTCCCTGTTGGTTTTGAGGGTGGAATCGTTCAAGTCTTGTTTATTGGCGAATATAACATATGGTATGTTCCGCTTTTCCAGTGAGTCCATTATCCGCTCTTCTGCGGGTGTTATGCCTCTGGTGTTGTCCACTACTATTATAGCCCCGTCTAAGCCCGCTGCTATTATCTTTAACATGAATTTGAATCTTTCATGGCCTGGTGTGGCGAAGAGGTGTATTTTTTCACCATCCAAGGTGAGGTTACCATAGTCTAGGGCTACTGTGATCCCTTTGTATTCTACTTTTGTTATCTTTTCAGAGAGTTTTTCGAGTGTTGTTGTCTTCCCTGAGTCATAATCTCCGAATATAACAATCTTTTTACCCATTTTCATCTACCTCTAATTTGCAACCGAGACGTTTAAAAGCTTCAAGGAACCCTGGGAATGATACTTTATAGGCTTCTGCATCTTCTATTTGTATTCCTGTTTTTAGGCCTATGAGGCTGAATGCCATGACAAGACGATGGTCACCATGTGAGTATATGGTATTTCCTTTTATTTGGCCTCCTTTTATGATCATACCATCTTTTTTTTCTTTTACTGGGATGCCTAGGCGTGAAAGTTCCATTGTGCAGGTTTTTATCCTGTCAGTTTCCTTGAAGCGGGCGTGTTCAACCCCTTCTATTATTGTGGTGCCTTTTGCTAGGGCTCCTAGGACTGCGACTGTGGGTAGGAGGTCTGGTGTGTCAGATAGGTTGACTTGGATTCCTTGTAGTCTGCCATCACTTTCTATTGTAACCTTTTCTGGTTTTCTGCGGATTTTAGCGCCCATGTCTTCGAGTATGTCTAGTATGAGTTTATCGCCTTGTTTGGAGTCTCTTGGAAGGTTTTTGATTGTGAGTTCGCCGCCTGTAACAGCGGCGGCGCCTAGGAGGTATGATGCTGAGGAATAGTCACCTTCTATATTATAATCTCTGCTAGTATATTTTTGGGGTTGGATATGGAATGTTTTCTTTTTTTTGTCGAATTCTGTTTTTGCATTGAATTTTTCCATGACATCTATTGTCATGTCAACGTAGGGTTTTGAGATGAATTCGCCTTCTATTTTAAGTTCAACCCCCTCAGAGGATAATGGTGCTGCTATAAGTATGGAGGATATGAATTGTGAGCTCACACTACCAGATATGCTTGTTTTACCGCCTTTGAACCCGCCTTTTACTATGATTGGGGGTCTGCCATTCATCCTGGATGATATGACTTCAACTCCAAGCGGTTTTAGGGCGTTGATAAGATCTTGCATTGGACGTGAACGAAGTGAACTGTCACCTGTAAGGATAGTGTAATGTTCTGCTAATCCGGCTACTGAGGTTAGTATGCGCAGGCTCGTGCCAGAATTTTTAAGATCTAAAACATCATCTGGTGTTTTTGGGTGTCCATTTACTCCTCTTATTATCCATTTTTTTGGTTTTTCTTTTATATTGGCCCCGAGTTTTTTGCATGCATCAGCTGATGCTATTGTGTCTTCTGCTTTTAGTGGGTTGTGTAGTGTGGATTTGCCTTTGGCGAGTGAGGCTATGATAACGCTTCTGTGCGTGTAGCTTTTGGATGGTGGCGCGTCCACTATACCATGGATTCTGGGGGATTTTAGGATTTTAAGTTTCATAGGGGGTCACGGTGCAATCTCTAGTATTATATCATCTAGGTGTATTACTTCTACTTTTTCGCCTGTTGATCCAACAGCTTCTTTTTTAATTTTAAGGTATTCTCTTGTTATTTTGTGTCCTTTGATTTCTATCATACCATCTTCTTCTAGTTTTTTGTATATTTCCTTTGGGTCTTTTGATTTTATGAATGATAGTATCTTTGGGGCGTCTCCCCTGAATTTTGGGCCTATCTTTTCCATGATGGGTTTGACTTCCCTGATACGTTCACTTATTTTGGGTTTTCCTATTATAAGCTCTAATTCTTCTATTTTTATCGTCCCCTTGATATCTTCTAGATAATCTTTTATTGTATTGTAGATTTCGTCTTCTGTTGTGTAAATATTCACTTTTTCCATTGGAGCGTTTAAAGGTATCCTATTGGCTGATTTGAACCTTCTAAGAGCCCCTATAACCTCTATGGCGAGGTCTCCTTTGGCTTCGATCTCATCACTGATATATTCCTCTTCGACAGTTGGCCATCTTGTTGCATGTATGGATCCCTCACCTATATGCTGATAGACTTCCTCTGTGAAGTGCGGTGCTATCGGAGCCAATAGCCTCAAGGAAGTTTCAAGAACTTTACCCAGTGTCCATTGAGCCGCCTTTTTTGAACTTGGGTCATCATCAGAATATAAGCGGTATTTCACGGCCTCGATATATTCATCGCAGAACTGATGCCAGATAAACATTTGCATACTATTTATGGCCTTCGCGAAATTGTAATCTTCAAGTGCGCTTGTAACTTCTAATATTAACCTGTTGAGCTTTGATAATATCCAATAATCCAATGGCCTGGCCTGTTCTTTTTCCACGTCTTCAAGGTGGAAGCTTATGAATCTGAAGGCGTTCCAGAACTTCCTGAGGAACTTGTAGGCGTATTTCACATCCTTCCAGGCGAATGGAACATCAGAGCCAGGGACGCTGTTGGATGCCCATAGGCGGAGGGCATCAGCACCATAATCCTCCAGGACTTCCTCTGGTGTTATAACATTACCCCTAGATTTGCTCATCTTATGCCCATCCTCGCCGAAAACCATACCATTTATTATAATCTCATCAAATGGTTTCTGGCCTGTGAGAGCCTTACATCTTAATATGGTGTAGAATGCCCATGTACGTATTATGTCATGTCCTTGGGGTCTTAGAGTTGCTGGGAATAACCTTTTATATTCTGGTTTGGGCCAGCCTGCAAGTGCAAGTGGCGATATTGAACTGTCCATCCATGTATCCAGGACATCTTCTTCTCCTATGAATTCTCTGCCGCCGCATTCGCACTCAAAGTCTGGTTTGGTTTGGGTGGGGTCTACTGGTAGCATATCTTCGGTTGCTATGTGTGTTTTGCCACAGTCTTTGCAGTACCATACTGGTATGGGCGTTGCGAAGACCCTCTGTCTTGAGATGCACCAGTCCCAGTCCATGGATCCTGTCCAGTTGAGTAGACGCATCTTCATATGTTCTGGGATCCATCTCATTTCCTCTGCAGCTTCCCTAACATCATCTATAAGTTCTTTCACTGCAACGAACCACTGCTTTTTAACTAGGATTTCGATGGGTGTTTTACACCTCCAGCAAACTCCAAGATTCTGTTTTATCCTCTCCTTCCCTATCAGATAACCTTCCTTTTCAAGGTCTCTTATTATATTTTCTTTGCATTCTTTTATTGTGAGGCCCTTGTATTTGCCCGCGGCTTCTGTCATGTGTCCTTTCTCGTCTATGGCTTCTATTATGTCTAGGTTGTGGCGGTTTACCCATGTCACGTCTGTTTTGTCACCAAAGGTACATATCATAACAGCTCCTGTCCCAAATTCCGGGTCTACTTCCTCGTCTTCTATGATTTTGACTTTTTGGTTGAATAGGGGGACCCTGACGGTTTCACCCTTTAGGTTTTTGTATCTTTCATCTTCTGGGTGGACTGCCACCGCTACACAAGCTGCTAGAAGTTCTGGTCTTGTTGTGGCGATCTCGAGATGGCTGGATTTTTCCAGTGGGAATTTTAGATAGTTTAGGTTTGTTTCGTTTTCTATGTATTCTACTTCTGCGAATGCTATGGCTGTTTCGCAGCGCGGACACCAGTTAACTGGATGCACACCCCTATAGATCAGCCCATCCTTATACATTTTGAGGAATGAGAGTTGTGTTTTTTTCATGTATTCTGGTGTCATTGTAACGAATTCTGTGCTCCAATCCTGGCTAAATCCTAGGCTTTTCATCTGCTCTTTCATCTGTTTTATGTTTTCTGTTGTGAGTTTTATGCAGAGTTCCCTGAATTCTTCTCTGGGTATGTCGCTCTTTTTTATATTATATGTTTCCTCGACTTTTACTTCGGTTGGCAGTCCATGACAGTCCCATCCTTGTGGGAATAATACATTGAATCCCCTCATCCTCTTGAAACGTGCAATCACATCCATGTAAACCCAGTTTAGCACATGGCCCATATGTATGGATCCGGTTGGGTATGGTGGTGGTGTGTCAATTATATACTGGGGTTTTCTCTCATCAGCATGGAACTTGTATATTTTTTGTTCTTCCCATTTCCTTTGCCATTCAGCCTCTTTTCTATGATCATAATCCTTTGGGATTTCACTGTCCATCACATTCCCCCTAATATGAAAAGTTTATTAGAGAATTATTCTCCTAATAAATATATCATTAGTCCTATATAGTGGTGAAGTTTGATGGAACTTGTATGGTTTTATATAGCGGTCTTCCTTGCAATAAGTGACGAACTACACACAAGGATACTCTGGAAAACATTCATGGATTTCTATATAATATTAGCTGGTATTATAAGGGAGGCCGTAAGCTCTAACATACAATTATGGCTCATACATGAAGGCCTGGAGGCATTATTCCATTTCATAATACTCTCAATAGTATTCTTATCAGTTGAGATAGGATTATTAGCAGCCCTAATACACCTAATAGTAGATGTATATCATCAAATCACAGGAGTTGAACATGGATGGTTATATCACAGAGCCTTGCACTTCACAATAGAATCACTCTTCTTCATTCTAATACTCTCATAATATATAAGAGATCCCCTATCCATGTATTAGGATGACCAGATCATTATGCGATGCCCAGGAGGAATGTACAGAAACCCAAAAAGAGGCCGTTAAATACAATGAAGGTCCGCTACTTATAGTTGCCGGGCCAGGGACGGGTAAAACCCGTGTAATCATCGAGAAAGTGGCCTATCTTATAAAAAAGGAGAATGTAGACCCAGGGAGCATAGTTGTCATAACATTCACTGAGAAAGCTGCCGAAGAACTTAAAAATCGTTTAAGAAAATGTGTGGGTTTAGACGTTGAGAGGATGCAAGTTTCCACCATCCATTCATTCTGCAATAGGATCCTGCGCGAATACAGTGAATATCATGATCTTGGCGCTGGCTTCGACATCCTAGACAACGATGACCAGTTAATCTTCATAAGATCCCATTTCTACAAGCTAGGACTCAACAAGTATATTAGAATGGGGGAAGCCCCAGATGTTATAACCTTCTTTAACGAGTGCAGTGAAAACTGCATAGACCCCGAGGAGCTTAAAAAAGCCCTAAAAAGGGAACACCCAGACAATGGCCGATATCATGGCTTCTGCGACTGCTACGCCAAATACCTAGACTTGCTTAAAAAGGAAGGTAAGATTGATTTTCCCGGCCTTCAGAGGAATGCTGTTGAACTTTTGGAATCCAATGAGAATGTTAGGGAGGATCTGAGAACACGTTTCAAGTATATTCTCATTGACGAGTATCAGGATACTAATCCTATACAGGAGCGTTTATTCGAACTTTTAGCAAGTGGGAATATTTGCGTAGTTGGAGATGAAGACCAGAGCATCTATGGTTTTAGGGGTTCTACAGTAGAGAATATCAGATCCTTCGAGGATAAGTTTAACGCCCATACAATCTTCCTTGATGAGAATTTCAGGTCAAGAGCTGGTATCATAAAGATAGCGGACGAGTTCATGAATAAAAGCCGGTATTATAAGAAGCGTATAAAAGCTAAAAGGAATGGCGGCTATGATGTTATCCTCCTAGAAAGCGGGGATGTGCATGACGAGGCTAGGAGGATTGTTAGACTTTTAAAGAATCTTAAAAGGGATGGTATAATCCCAGATTATGGTCATGTCGCACTACTTTTTAAGAGTGTGAGGTATCATGCGGGTAAAATCATAGGTGAACTTGAAAGGGAGGGCGTGCCCTACACGATCAGAGGCGATGGTTCATTTCTTGACCGTGACGAGATAAAAAGCATCTTATATTTTTTAGGTTATGTTAACCCGCCACGTTACAAGAATTTCAGGCGTTGGGATTGGTGGGACATTTCAATGTTCGATGGAGAATTCTTGGGACTTAGCAGAGAAACCAAGAATGCCCTCAAAGGCTTCGGGAAAACATTCAAGTTGTCATCTCTCCTAGATGAGGAATCATTCAAGGAAGCCGGTATAAAAGAACCCGCTGACATAAAGAAGCTTTTGGGTTTGAACAAGCTCAAAGAGAAGATAAAAAAGGAGCCGATGAGAATCCTTGAAATATTCTACAAGCTACTTGATATTACAGGCTATCTGGGACGTCTTATAGAAGATGATACCTATGAGAGTAGGTGAAGCTCCTCAATCTTGCAAAGCTTAGTTCCATAATCAAAAAATATGAAAGGACACACACAAGGCCTAGTGTCCAAGACTTCATGTGGTATCTTTATCTACTGCCAAAACACATGCAATATGATGGGGAAACCCTTGATACTCCAGATTCTGTTAAGATAATGACGATACACCAGGCTAAGGGTCTTGAATTTCCTGTTGTGATCATCTGTTCCGTGGTTAATGGAAGATTCCCCAGGCAAGGAGCCGATAGCAGGAGTTTCGTTCCCATCCCAGAGCATCTTAAACTTTCCCAGGGAGAGGTGGGTGATGAGGAACGTCGCTTATTCTATGTTGCCATGACACGAGCTCAGGACATCCTCATAATATCAACAGCCCAGAGGATCCGCACTAGGAAGGTGGGATATTCACCATTCATAAAAGAGCTTGTAAGGGAATGTGAACTTGAATGGGGTTGTAAAAGGGTTGAAAAGTGTGTTGAAAGGAGTCTTAGAGAGGATAATATCATGACCGTGAACTTTTCATCACTCCACACATATGAAGAGTGTCCATTCAGGTATATGATGATCTACCATTATGGTTTCATCTATCCAGAAACTCGCATGCAAGTATATGGGAAGATATTGCACAATTGCCTCGAAATGCTACACAAAAAAATGAAAAAAGGAGAAAAAGTAGATATCAGAGAGATCGTGGAAACTTGCTGGAGAAGCGACAAATTCAGAGAAAAACTCGAAAAACAACTAAAAAGCTATTATAATAAAAACAAGGATTATATAAAAAGGGTTATAGCAGTTGAAGAACCATTCTCCATACCAAAGGATGATATCATAATAAGGGGCCGGACAGACCTCATAATAGAAAACAAGGATGATGAAATTGAACTTGTAGACTTCAAAGCAAGGGAAAAAGCCGGCATAGAATATATGGGCGTGGACTTCCAACTTAGAACCTATGAATATGCACTATCAGATAAATACAAATTCGACAAACTAACAGCATACACCATAAAAGACAATGAAAGAACAAGCTTCAAACCAGACCCAGAACAGCGAATAAAAAACAAAATAGAAGAAATAGTAGACTCCATAAAAAATGAAAAATTCAAACCAAAGGAAAATTATTTCTGCAAATTCTGCATATTCCAAAGCCTATGCAAAGAGTATGGAGGGTTAAAATGAAATTTAAAGGATTCTATGATGTTTTAAGGGAAAACCTGGACATGTACAGGGGAGACTATGAACTGATAGTAGACTATGCCCCGGACATCTTCAAACTACTCTCAGACCTTCTAAACGATAAAAGAATCAAGGCACGGACACGTATCATGATATGCGCCGCCCTAGGATACTTCGTAGCACCCTACGACATCCTACCCGAGGAAATATACGGACCACAAGGTTACATCGACGACATATACCTATCATCACTCATACTAAAAAAGATAGCAGAAGAAACAGGCCAAGAAATCCTAGAAGAATATTGGGATGGTGAAGAAGACCTCAAAAAAGTCATCATGGAATGTCAAAAACGTTCAAAAGAAATACTAGGCAAAGACACAGAAAAAATACTATCATATGTAGGATTAGAAAACCTCAAATAGGCGAATACAAGTGAAAGAAACAGAAAAAATAGCAGATAAAATCAAAGAAGCCTCCACAGTCAAAGAAGCCGCCAATATAATATACAAAGAACTTAAAAAATTAACAGGGAGCAAATGTTGCTATGTAGCCTACATAGACCCCGAAAATGGTGATAGTGTCGCCATAACATTCACACATGTTACAAGCCAATGCAACTACTATGAAAGCATAAAAGAGGCCAGATTTAAACGTCCAAAAAATGGAAAATATGGAGGATTACTAGGATATTCCATTGACACCGGCAAATCCTTCTTCACAAACAACCCCATAAATCATCCAGCAGCCCATGGAACACCAAAAGGCCATAAACCCATCAAAAAATTCCTATCAGTGGCCGTGAAAGACAAAAACAGGATATTGGGTCAGATAGTCCTTGGAGATCCTCCAATAGATTATACAATAGAAGATCTTAAAATTTCAGAAGAAATCGGACAAGCCTACGCAATCATCCTACAAAAATTTTACAATGGGAAAATACCACTAAGATAAGAACACTAAGCTAGGATTTTTTTTCTTTGTCACACCTTCATAAATTTGAGTTCCCACCACAAACCAAAAAGAACTCCCAAAACCTAGTGACTATTCTCCCATGTTCAAAAATTTACAGACTATAAGGGGTCTATTTAGGTTTTAGTTCCTTTTCGATCCATCTCCTGATTTCGTCCCTGATTTCACGGAACCTTTCAATATTTGAACCTTTAGGATCTGGAAACTTAACATGAATGTATTCTTCAGCCTCCGGAGGTGCTGGACAAGCATCTTCACATACACTTACCACAATATCAAACTTTTCCCCTTGAAATTCACTGATACTCTTTGGCCTGTGGCCTTCCATGTTTATGCCAATTTCTTCCATGACTTTTATCGTGAGGGGGTTTATTTCCCTTGGTTCAATCCCAGCACTATAAACCTCATAATATTCACCGTAAATGTTCCTTAGAAAGGCTTCGGCCATCTGAGACCTCCCAGAATTGTTCCTGCAAATGAAAAGCACTCTTTTCAACGGTTTAACCTCCTTCAAGATCATCTTTAGATGGAGTTCACACACAACCCTAAAGAATATACTTTCCCAATATGAATTGATTTTTTTGAAACTTCAACCCCAAGACAATTTATAATTTTCTATCATAGAAAAAAATTATAGTACAAAGATTTGTGGCCATTCTGACAGATAGTAATCCTATGTTATATGTTTTGGCTTCTTCGCCTACATTGGAATTTATGGTTATGCTATCCCTAATTGAACTTTCATATTTCATCTTTTGGGAGGGGTTTGGAGGTCAAGGTCAGAGTATTAGACAAAAGGTTGTTGCTAAGGGTTGTGAATGCCGATACCGGGGAAACCTTAGGATATGATCAAAATTTTATCTTTCTGTTGCTTTTTAGAACCCCTTCGAGGGGGGTGATACATAAAAGGGAGACGGGTGAGATAAGTTAAATTTAATATTTTGAGTGTTAAGGAAATCTTAGAGGGAATGTTCCCTTATGAGGGAAGTTCAGCTAACTGTGGTGAGAAAGCTACCCACATCTTAATGAGAGATGTGGGATGGGAGCTGTAGCCCCCAAGTGAAGTCCTTTGGCGTAAATTCAGGTGGGATGGGAGAAGCCTTGTCCGTTAGGTGGGTTAGTTCACTTGAAAATAGTGGAGGTGAACTATCCCCCGCTTGTTATCGTGGGGAGGCTTTCCGCCGATTTAGTTGAAATATCAGAGCATGGTATTCATTGTAAATGAACTTGGAAAATCTGAGAACAGAGTTCAAGCTAGATAGACGCTTATATGTGCATCATTTAATTGTCCGCCGGAAACAGACGTATTACCCGTGCTAATGATCTCATTTCCTCTTATTAATGATATACTTAGTGTTTCATTGCTAGGTTCCTTCTTTCCAACTATGATTCTTAAACTGCCAGTAAGCGCACCTAAATCAATCGTTTTATTACCAGTACCCTCAATTGTACGAGTTCCAGATGAATCTGTTATAGTACCATTCCAACTACCAGTATAATTCACAACCAGCTTCACATTTGAAGCCATACAACCCGAAAAAGCCACCAAAAAACATAAAAGTATCAAAAAACCTATTTCAGCTTTCCCCAACAATTTCATACACCCCAAAGATTATATCTCCCAATGTTATATTTAGAATATCCTATAAAATAACCTTGGAGTTTATACTCCCTTTGATGAAGGTTGGATGTTAATGAATGATTCTGATTCCCCCAATCTTTGGAAAGTCAATTCACCGCCACGATAACCGGACCCATGAAAAATCGACCCTTAAACACTCTTTAAACGCTAAAATAGTTGGGAGCACATATGCAAAGGCTGTTGAATACAATGCAATGAAAAATATTTTGATAAAGCATATAATTTCAGAAAAAATAGTCTGATCAACCCCCCACCAAAAAAAAACTCTTTGCATATAAACTAAAATAAACGACCAGCACTTGATAGAGAAGCGCATCTTCAACCTTCTAAACATAAGGGGGGGTGACCCCCCCACACATAGGGGCTTCCACAAACATGAAACTTCGCAAAGTTGAGAAGTTCACCCCCCCAATGGCTTCACACCCCCCACTCCTTGAGACTGTCATGGGCCCCACACCTTTTATTAAGGGTGTGGGCTACAACCTATGAAAAAAAAAGTAGTATCTAAATTTAACTCACACCCCCATGTATACTTCCCTTTCAAGGTGTGTGGGATCTTAAAAGCAATAGAAAGATAACCTGGAAATACTATATGTACATTAATCTATTCAATTTACTTAGCTGGTAAAAGAGGATACAATATTGATACTCATATAAGATTTTCCTTGGATGGATTAGTAGGGCATGTGATGTTTAATGAAACCGGAAAATGAAAGTAATAAGACTAAAGGCGTTGCTCTCATCACTGGAGATCCTAAAAAGGCCATTTTAAAGTTGTCAAGTCATCTTGTCGTTGCCATGCTTTTAACATCAACTTATAATCTGATAGATGCCATTTGGGTATCTGGCTTGGGGGGAGGTGCCCTAGCAGCTATTGGATTCGTCACACCACTCTATATGATACTTGTAGGTCTTTCAAATGGGCTTGGTGCTGGTGCAACATCCTCCATTTCCAGGTGTATAGGGGCTGGTGACACAAAAAGGGTGAACAACAGTGCAATACATGCTATAATACTCACAATAGTCATCTCAATCTTCATAACACTTTTACTGGAATTTTTTCTGGGGGATATGCTTTTAATGTTGGGTGCGAAAGCTACGCTTAATCTTTCCCTTATTTATGGTCGTATAGTATTCGCCGGGACAATTTTCATGTTATTTACTGGTTCTGCCTATGGGATTTTGAGGGGTGAGGGTGACACTAAAAGGACAATGTATGCTATGATGGTATCTGCTATAATTAACATGATACTGGATCCTATTCTTATCTATTCATTTGGGTTGGGTATTGCAGGGGCGGCATGGGCAACCCTGGCATCCCAATTTATTGTATCGGCTGTTATAATATATTGGTTCTTTCACAAGAAAGATACTTTCACAAGTTTGTCATGGAAGTATTTCAAAGCCGACTTCCAGGTTGCTAAATCCATCCTAGAGGTTGCATTACCAGCCAGTGTAGAATTTTTGGTGATTTCAATGGGCACAGCTATCTTGAATATAATATTTGTTGCAGTCGCTGGAACAGATGCAGTAGCGATCTATTCTGCCGGTTGGAGGGTTGTGATGATAGGCTTCGTACCCCTCATATCAATCGGCGCGGGTACCATTACAGTTGCTGGAGTGGCATATGGAGCCAGAAAGTATAAGAACCTTTCAATAGCCCATAGTTATTCTATAAAAATAGGCATGCTCGTAGCATTAGCTACAAGTATCTTAACTTTCATACTTGCACCTTATATTTCAATGATATTCACATATTCTCCACAGACAAGCCACCTATCCCCCCTTATAACAGAATTCCTCAGGGTAATGTGCCTCTTTTATATCTTCATACCCCCAGGGCTCATGTCAAACTCCATATTCCAGGGTGTGGGAAAAGGAACAACCTCACTAATATTAACGATAATAAGACAATTGCTCTTCATAGTCATATTCGCATATATACTAGCCATAATCTTTAACCTTGGCCAAAAGGGGGCATGGTGGGGTATAGTCGCAGGAGACATAGTAGGAAGCACAATAGCCTATCTCTGGGCCCGAATTTACATAAACAGATTACAAAGAATTGGCTCGGCTTAATCCACTGCAAACAAAAGAAAAACCACTCCTTGCTTATCTGAAGAACTCTAATTCATGAGCACTTATACTAGCGGGCTCTTTCAGTCTTGGGTAGAGGTGCCCCCCAGATGTTCATGGACATAACCTTTGAACCATTCCTAGGCTATCCTACTGGTAATAATAAGATCCTTTATAATAAGCAAATTTTCTGATTTTATCCCCCCTATTTAATGGCATTTAGCAGCAACAAAAAAAGTTTTATTTTGAATCGGCTCTTAACCCAAATTTTTTATGTCAATGACTTTAAGGGGAAAACTAGATCAAAAAATTCCCTCTAGAAATCTAAACTTTCCATTTTTTAAGTCTGAATAATCTTTCCAGTGAATGGTGTAATTCATTGGCTAATTTGATGGGTCCCCCATTCTTTCCATTTCAATGTTCTTCCTTCATGACCACTTTATCTGCTGCGTTTGAATTTCGTGGCGCTCCTCCAATAGAGATCGTCATTAGAAAAAAAATAACGAAATTTGTGCCATCGGGGTATTTCTAACACTTTTCCAGTCCTTTTTCAACATCCTTACAAAAAAATCGTACCCTTGGACACTTTGATTTTTTAAGTGATAATCTTGATACAGTTATGTCAAACCTCTTACCTTCATATTCAATTCTAAAGCGCAAATCTTGTCGTTTCCTAAAAAATGAAAACATTTCCTCTCTTTTTCCAATCTTACATTGAAATCTGGATGCATTTTATGAATTCCCCATGCTAAATTGAATGTTGAAAAATCCGCTTCAGAATAGACCGACCCTTTCACGCTTATTCAACACATTTTCTATGCTAAACATTCTTCCTTTCCCTCCAATGCAACCTCTTATAAGGTTTGGCGCTGAAATCGCCCAAAAGCGATTTGGGCGGGAACTTAAAGTCCAAGCCAGATACTTTGCTTGTTAAAGGACTTGAAGGGCAAAAATTGCATAACAATTTTAAGCGCTCATTCGCCACCTCTTTTTACTTTTTTATCACTATTCTATTTGCCCCCATCCCTCCAAGCAATCCTCAGGATTCATTTAGCTTCGTCAGCCCTCCTGGCGTAGGATAATAGTCTTGTAGATTATAATTATTAGGTCAAGAAAAGATCCTGCTCTCTCCCAACAAAAACATTTCAATCCTCTGTAGTTAAAAACTCAGCTCCACTTAAAGCGTGGGATAAGCATTCAACTAATTCTAGAGGAGGAATTTCCACCTAAGTTGCTTTATCGAATCTAATGTAACCCCCCAGGCTTTATTACTATCTTATACTCGTTTATGGGCTTGAAGGCATTTACAGAATCGCTAATAAACTGCATTGAAAAGATCCTTCTTCAAAAAGGGTTCTTAGCATCTACTGCCTTAAATCTTATCATTTTACCCTTTTTTCTTAGCTCTTTCTACCCTTTTAACCTATCTTTGATATTGCAACCATATTTGCCATATAGCATCTAACAACTTCCAAAAAACCGTATGAGTATGTGACTAGTTCTTTAATGGGCTTTCAATCCACCCAAATGTTTAGTCAGCCCCAAGAAGACTGTAGTACAAAATAAGAACCTGGTTTTGAAGTTGTTTTTGATGTGAATTATTTTTTTGTTCATTTTTCCCTATAAATAAGACAATTTTGGAACGATTTTATAGTGGGGCGAGCCTTTCGTATAACGTTTTCGTTAGGCGTGGGCGATAACCCCTTGAAGTGAACGTCATCGAAGGGAATCGTAGACGGAGAGCGCATATTTCTTCCATCTATACCTTACTGACATCTATTTGAACATCTCCGAATCTTAGATTTTATATCCACCGAGTTTTATCATGGCTTTAAATTGTTTTTCTATCTTCAATACTGTTAGGATAAACTGAGGAGGGGGGCATCACTTTAAAGTCATTCACCAAAATTTTTGGCATGCTTGTCTTGGAAATTCTCTCCCCCTTTTTTGTTTTCCTATGTGTTAACTGGAACCCTAGTCCCCCTGCATATACTTTTTTCGCCTCCAAAGAAGATAGTAATCTTTTTATACTATAATGTATTACTATTTTTTGGTGGTGGTTTGGATTTATTGGTTAATGGACTGAGAGAATATGAGCAATGGTACAAGAGTGAAGGCTATAAATATGATGATGTCTTGAGGCTGAAAGCATGAGTGAAGATATGAAATGGTCGTTATTTATCATCGAAGGAATTTTATGTTCCCTTTTCATTGCTTGTTATATTGTTTTAGGTTTTAATCTGGCGTTTCCATGGCTAATAT